>OAZX01000796.1_pt1 | contig 12140 bp, 5 predicted proteins | sample 1495341 | NCBI WGS metagenome assembly OAZX01 (sample SAMEA2580119, study PRJEB22360) | human gut metagenome | biome: human gut; feature: human-associated habitat; material: faeces | place: Denmark | collected 2008/2010 | reverse complement strand
TTTTCCTTGATACAGAGAATTTAAAAAAAGCCTCCCCGCAAAAGCCTCTCGCTATTACGGCTGGCGTAGAAGGCAACCTCTCCAGTATACGTATCACACAAGGCGATATCATGCTGCCGGGAGCGTTTCAGATGAACGTCACGGGTAGCATGGAGTCCGTGACGGATAGCATCCGGCGAACCGGTGAGATTCAGTTAAAGGCTCGATCCGGTAATCTGGACTTTTTGCTGGCGATGCTTCCCGCCTCCCAACGGGATCAATTTGCCATTCCTGCCGGAATTCAGTTGAAGGGGGAAGCTACAGTCGCAAATCAAGAATACCGCACCGAGCTTGTTCTTACCCAAGATAAAGGTAAATTAGGTCTGACCGCCCGCTATAATCCGGTAAAACTGGCTTATGAGGCTAATTTACGGATAGACAGTCTGGAACCTACTCATTTCATGCCCAAAGACTCTCTATTTTGGCTGACCGCCTCTGTTAAAGCAGAAGGCCGGGGCACAGACCCTTTCTCTGAACGTACATGGGCCAAACTGGACGGTAAGATATCGGATATACGCTATGGCGCCTCATCGGTATCAGACGTATCCATCGATGGCTCTCTGGAAAAGAACTTACTGAAAGTGGACTTGCTTAGCAAATACCCGTTGGCGAAAATGGATGTCTCCTTAAACGCGACCCTCCACAAGCACGAGGTGAAAGCGATGTTGATAGCGGATGTAGAGAACATGGATTTACAGGGTATGCACTTAATGGCAAATCCCTTCGCCACCTCTTTCCAGCTCTTCGCCGAGGCAGAAAGTAATCTGGATGAAGATAACACGATCGACGTTACGTTAGGAAACTGGGAGGTCGTCACCCCGAAACAAAGTTTCAAGCCGAAAACGCTGACCTTGCATGCCCGGACGGATATCGATACCACCCGTGTGTCTTTCCACGCCGGGGATTTAGGGATCATCCTCACGGGTACTGATTGCATACACCACATCACGGATAAGTTGACTAAGGTATCGAACGATATCACCCTCCAATTGGAACGGGACTCGACAGTCAATCTGGAGATCCTTCGCCCGCTCCTCCCCGATATGTACCTCGAGGTACGGGCAGGACAGGACAATCCGATCTACAACTATCTCCAAACCTATTACGTAGATTTCAAGAGCATCGCCATGAACGCCTATACCTCACCGGAAACGGGTATACGCATGGATGCCTCCATTTACGATCTGGCACGGGATACGATGCAGATCGATACCATCCGGGCGGAGATGCACCAAGATTCGCTCGGATTACTCTATAGCGCCCAAGTGATCAAGAATAAATACAGGCAGCAACAACCTTTCAGCGCCGGGCTGGACGGGCAAATACGTTATGGCTTCGGCGACGCCCGCCTTTATTTCAAGGACGGGAAAGGCGAGACCGGCTTGTTGCTCGGAATCCGGGCCGATAAGATACAGAACGGGGTCAAGTTCCATCTCTTCCCCGATGACCCGATCATAGCGTTCCGCCCTTTCAAGCTGAATCCGGATAATTACGTCGTGGTACGCAGCATGAAGGATATCGAGGCGAACCTACGACTCAGCGGAGATAATAACGCCGCCCTCTGGATACACTCCCAAGCGGAAAGTGACGAGATGGAGGAAGTCCACGCCGAGTTGAACCAGATCGACCTTGGGGTTATCTCCAACGCATTCAGTTATATCCCGCCGATGAAAGGTATATTGAACGCCGATTTCCAGTACGCTCCTTCCGACTCGGCCTTCATGGTCGTGGCGGATATGAACATTGATGATCTGTATTATGAGAACGAGTGGGTCGGCGAACTCATGTTCAACGCAGTCTATCTACCTTTAGAGCAGGGGAACCATCAAGTGGATATGCACCTTTTCCGGGACCGGAAAGAGGTGAGTGCCATTACCGCCTTATACCAGATGGGCGAGACCGACCATATCAGCGGTAATATCGAGTTCATGCACTTCCCCTTGGATATCGCCAACCCGTTCATCCCGGATGATATGGCGAAAATGGGCGGAGACCTCGATGGTACACTCGCTATCAGCGGACAAAGCGATAAACCCATGGCCGAGGGATATCTGATTCTCGATACCGCTTCCGTTTATGTAGGCGCCGCAGGTTCTACCTTCCGTTTCGACGATAAGAAGATAGAGATAAAGAACAACCGAATCTTGTTCAACCAATATGGTATTTACGCATACAACAAGAATCCGTTTATCATCAACGGAGAAGTGGATTTCAACGATTTATCCCGCATGACCGCCAATCTTAAACTAACGGCGAATAACTTGCAACTGCTGAATGTTAAGAAAAACGAGGAAAGCCTTGTCTACGGAAAGCTGTTCGTCAACCTGAATTCTACCGTACGCGGGCCGTTGGATGCCTTGACCATGCGAGGGGACTTGCAGTTATTGGGCGGGACGAATATCACCTACGTGCTGAAAGACTCCCCGTTGACCGTGCAAGACCGTATGTCGGACATGGTAACCTTCACCTCTTTCACGGATACCTTACGCCGGCGCATGCCTCGTAAACCCCCGTTGCCGATGGGAGGCATGGACATGTTGATGACGATCCACATCGATCCCGCCGTACAAGCGAACGTGGATTTAAGTCCCGACCAGTCCAACCATATCAATTTGGAGGGTGGCGGCGACCTTTCCTTCCAGTATACCCCGCAAGGCGATATGTTCTTGAACGGACGCTACACGCTGACGGGCGGAACCATCAAGTACTCCATCCCGGTCATCCCGCTGAAGGAGTTCAACGTACAGGAGGGTAGCTACGTGCAATGGACGGGCAACCCCATGGACCCGACCTTGAACCTTACGGCTACCGAGCGAGTCCGTACGTCCGTCACCCTAACCGGGCAATCATCGCCCCGCTTGGTGAATTTCGACGTAGGCATCGAACTGACCCAACAACTGGAGAACCTAGGGTTGCAATTTACCCTCACCGCCCCGGAAGACATGGCGATGCAAGAGGAACTAACCTCGAAAGGTCCGGAGGAACGGGCGAAGCTGGCTGTCAGCATGCTCGTGACCGGTATGTACCTCGGCGGTGGCGGTGGTAGCGGCAAAGTGAACATGAATATGGGAGACGCCTTGACCAGCTTCTTGCAAAGCGAGATCAACAACATCGCCGGAAGCGCCTTGAAGTCCGTGGATATCAGTTTCGGCATGGAGACATACGACGATAATGGCGACGCCGGAGGCGGTACTCGTACCGACTACTCCTTCCGCTTCGCCAAGCGATTCTATAATGACCGTATCCGTGTGGTTCTAGGCGGCCGTATCTCTACCGGCGAGAACATTAACAACGGGCAGGCGCAGCCGTTCATCGACAACGTATCCGTCGAATACCGGCTGGGCAGCAGCGGGCCCCCCCACCGGGGAGACATCCTCGACGGCAGCGGAACCCGTTATGTCAAGCTCTTCCACGACAAGAACTACGAGAGCCTGCTGGAAGGCGAGATCACGGAGACCGGGGCCGGTATCGTGCTCCGCAAGAAAATGATGCACCTCAGGGAGTTATTCAACTTCAAGAAAACGAAAGTGAAACCCATAAATGATGAAAAGGAATGAAAAGCATTTTAATATATTTTAGGCGGGACGACTCCCTCGGGCGGGGGAGGATGTCTCCCTCGGGCGAGGGAGAGCGTCTAACCCGAGCGGGGGATGGCACGTCGCCACCGGGAGCATCCTCCTATCCGTACTTCTTCTCTCCTCTTGCTCCACCACGAAGAACCTTCCCGAGGGAGCGGTCCTATATACCGGTATCAAGAAAATAGAGGTGAAGAACGAGGATAAGACCAAACCCGGCGAAGCCGCCTTGGAAGAGGTCGAGGCCGCCCTAGCCTATCCCCCCAACAACGCCTTGCTGGGAAGCTCCTCGATCCGGGTGCCCTTCCCCTTCGGCCTGTGGGTCTACAACGCTTTCGTGAACAAGAAAGGGAAGGTCGGCAAGTGGATCTTCAACAAGCTGGCGTCGAAACCGGTGCTGATCACCACCGTGAACCCGGATGTCCGCGTCAAGGTAGCCCGGAACCTATTGAACGAGTACGGTTATTTCAACGGAGAGACTTCTTTCGAGGTCATACCCGATCCCAAGAATCCCCGGAAGGCGAAGCTGGAATACAGTGTCACCATGAACGATCCGTATACGCTGGACAGCATCCAATACGTCCATATCCGTCACCGTGCCGACTCATTGATCGATGCCACGATCGGCGATCGTATCCTCCACAAAGGAGAGAATTTCAATGTCGTCCAATTGCAAGCCGAGCGGGAACGCATCTCGTCCTTGCTCCGTAACAACGGATATTACTATTTCCGTCCCGATTTCATCACCTATCAAGCGGATACCTTGTTGAACCCCGGGAAAGTGGCCTTACGGGTGGCCCCGAAGGAAAGCCTGCCTCCCTCGGCCCTCCGCCCTTGGAAACTCGGGGATATATCCGTCTGGCTAAACGGCTACCAGAATGAGACTCCCACGGACTCGATCCGCTATAAGGACCTTACGATCCATTATGAGGGCAAGCTAAGGGTTCGCCCCTCGGTCATTTACAACCGTTTATATTTCAAGCCGGGGGAACTTTATAACCAGCGGGCGCAGGAACGGACGCAAACGGCCCTGTCCCGCTTGGGTATCTTCCGTTATGCCGAGTTGCAATATTCCCCCCGTGATACCATGCGCCGCCAAGATACGCTGGATCTGCGGATCAATACGGTCTACGATCTTCCATTGGACGGCGAGCTCGAGTTGAACGTTACCGCCAAGAGCAACGACCAAGTGGGTCCGGGCGCCATTTTCAGCGTGACCAAACGGAATGTCTTCGGAGGGGGCGAGACCTTCGGCGTGAAACTCCGCGGCTCTTACGAATGGCAGACCGGAAACAAGCTGGATGGTAGCAACTCCAAGATCAACAGTTATGAGTTAGGCTTGACTACCACGCTGACTTTCCCACGGGTATTGTTCCCTACATTCAGCAAACGGGACATGAATTTCCCGGCCAGCACCACCTTCCGCCTCTATGCGGACCAGATGAACCGGGCCCGTTTCTTCAAGTTGCTGGCATTCGGTGGTGACGCCTCGTATGAGTTCCAGCCTACCGCCACGTCTCATCATTCCATCACCCCTTTCAAGCTGACGTTCAACTTGCTCCAGCATACCACGCATGAGTTCGACAGCATTACCAACGTGAACAAGGCCCTAAAGAAGAGTTTGCAAAATCAATTCATCCCGGCCATGAACTATACCTATACCTATGATGATTCCCCGATTACCAGTCGCCGGAACCATCTTTGGTGGCAGGCATCCGTTACCCAAGCGGGTCTTGTCTTGGATGGGATTTATGCGTTAGCCGGGAAGAAATTCAATAAAGAGGATAAGGAATTACTCGGCAACCCCTTCGCCCAATTCATCAAGGGAACCGCCGAGATACGTTATAATTACGCCCTCGGGCATAAGCAATATCTCGTAGGCCGATTAATGGCCGGCGCTATTTATAGCTACGGCAACGCCCGTACCTCCCCTTATAACGAGCAATTCTACATCGGCGGAGCGAATAGCATCCGTGCTTTTACGATCCGCAGCATCGGTCCCGGACGTTACTACCAGAACAGCGACAACAATAAATACGCTTACATCGACCGTACGGGTGATCTTAAATTCGAGGCCAACCTCGAATACCGCTTCCCGATCCTTGGCGACCTGCATGGGGCTACCTTCCTCGACAGCGGCAACATCTGGTTGATCCGAAACGATCCGGATCGTCCCGGCGGACAACTGAAATGGGGTAGCTTCCTCAAGGATCTAGCCTTGGGAACCGGCTTCGGCCTGCGTTACGACCTCACCTTTATCGTCATCCGTTTCGACGTGGGTATCGGTCTGCACCTCCCTTACGATACCGGAAAGAAAGGCTATTACAATATCCCGAAATTCAAGGACGGCATGGGTTACCACTTCGCTATCGGATACCCCTTCTAGCTGTTCCATTCCTAGGATTCTGTGGTCTTATCCAAGGTATTTCATTTTCAATAGGTCAACCCTAATTGGAAATGAGATACTTTTGCGCTCTCATTTTAATAACAAACAGATTAATTAACGAACAGAATCATGAAGAAGATTTTTTACTTAATGTTGGTAGCCCTTACTATGGGTATGTTCACCGCTTGCGACGACGATGATGAGAATACCCCTCAAATCAACAACCCGGAACCCAAGGAACAATGGGGCAAGACGCTCCGGGGCGACAATCAAACCCTACTGGCCTTTCCTGATATCTATGCCGATTATTGGGAATACACCTATTCTTACAAAGATAATCCAAACATCGGCCTTCGTCTGACTGGAAAGTTCCCGAAGTCACGCTTCTTCAATTTCACGGTTTATAACGACGAGACCCAAATAGACGTATCCAGCATTGAAGACGTAAATATCCAACCCGATGACAGCTCCATCAACCCCTATGTAAAGGAAACAGACGACTACGGAGCAAATGGCTATACGATTTACATCATTCCCGCTAACACCCCCGCCAGCGCACGTGCCTCGATGAAGAACATATGCGAGTTTCCGGAAGATGTCAATATGGTCTCCATTTTCATGCGTCTTTACTTGGCGAAACAATATAGCGGCGATGAGTATGGCGGCGTGGACATGCCTGCTATCCAAGCTTTCGATGTGACTACAGGTGAGGAAGTAGATTTCCCGAAGCGTGAGGTCTGCAACATCCACGAATCGTTGAACTTGCCGCCGATGGATTTCTCCGCCGACCTGCCGCAACTCCCGTTCATGCGTGCCCCGCTGAGCCTAATGTACCCGAACAGCCCGGCAGAATACCTATTCGCCCGCATCAAACTGAACGAAGGGGAGGTAGCAACTTTCCGTTTCATCCCTCCTACGGCTCCTAAAAGCGTAAGCGAATACGCCACCGCCGATGTACGATACTGGTCCATATGCCTTGGGTCAGCCGAGACCTACTCGTATGCCTCTATTTACGACAAAGAAATGCCTAAAGTGGACAAGGAAGGTTTCGTAACCTTTATCATAGCGGACGCCAACTCCGCCAAACTGCCCGATCTCCAAGCGAAGGCGGAAGCCAACGACGGTACATATATACTGACTTGGAACCGTAAGGAGCAAGGAGATGGAATCCTTGCCTTATACCGCAACATGGTGATCAACGAGAATTATCCACATTCCATGCGCAAGTTGATGGAGTCCGTTCCTCTAGCGGCCGCCGGCGGCGATATGAGCGGTTTCAACCCGATGAAGATGATCGCCATGCTCGCTATGGGCAACTGGGGACCGCAAGGCTATAAATTCAGCGAGGACGATTTCTTGAGCGATAGCTTCAATTACGCCAATATCCGAAGAATGAAATAAACCAATAGACATATCGTATTTTCAAGTCCCCTCGTATCCGGTCTTAACCGGAACAAGGGGACTTCCTTTTCACACTCTTATCATAAACCATGGAATTTAGATTCCTTATAGACGGGCGGTAATATAATCGATGATCTGCAGACAAAGGTTTGTGGTCTGCTCGTTCACGTCCAGCTCCGGATTCAGCTCTACCAAATCCATCGACTTAACCAGATTCGTAGACAACATATGATCCACGAAGTTATTAAACTCATCCGGCATCAGTCCCTCACACACACGAGTTCCCGTGCCCGGAGCGAAACGGGGGTCTATGCTATCCACGTCTATGCTGAAATGCACGTTGCGGATCTTCCGTTCCTTCAATTTCCGCTTGATGTCCTCAGCTACGAAGCCGATGCCTTTCAGATGGATCGTCTCCATCGTATAGACACTCAGCTTCTCCCGCTCGATCAAATCCCACTCGCCCTCATCCAGACTGCGGGTCCCGACCAAGAATACGTTCTGCGGATTCACCTTATTCCCGGGAGCGTAGATATTCACCAGTTCCTCGCTTCCCATCCCCATCAACGCACTCAGAGGCATCCCGTGGATATTACCACTGGGAGAAGTCTCGCTGGTATTGATATCCCCATGAGCGTCCAGCCAGATAATACCGAAATCATCATAACATTTACCCACGCCCGAGGCGCTACCTAAACCCAGCGAATGATCCCCGCCAATCACCAAGGGGAACGCTCCTCCACGCAATGTATCATAAACCAACTCCGCCAGATTCGTATTCACCTCCACGATCGCATCCAGATATTTCATGCTGTTACCCCGTACGAACTTATCCGCCTCGCTAACAGGGGGTACATACAAATTACCCAAGTCAAAGGCTTTATGCCCGTTCTTCCGGATCACCCCCATCAATCCCCGTTCCCGAAGGTGGTTCGGGGCACGCTCTACGCCAGCCCGGTCACATCCCAGATTCAAGGGAACACCTATTACATTTATCTTCATACACTAGAATTTAGCGAACGTATCTCGTATAATGCCAATCGCTTCCATCATTTGCTCCTCAGTAATCACCAAAGGAGGCGTGAAGCGGATGATATGATCGTGGGTAGGCTTGGCTATCAAGCCGTTTTCCTTCAACGCCAAACAGATGTCCCATGCCGTCTTCCCATCTTTAGGTTCCGTCACGACAGCGTTCAACAAGCCCTTACCCCGTACTTTCTTTATCATAGGATTATTAATCCGCTCCATCTCACCACGGAACAGCTCACCCATCTTAAACGCATTCTCCGACAAATGCTCGTCACGTACCACCTCCAAGGCGGCGATAGCGACTTTCGCCGCCAACGGATTTCCACCATACGTAGAACCGTGCTCTCCCGGAGCGATCGTAAGCATGATCTCATCGTCCGCCAATACCGCCGAGACCGGACTGACCCCACCGGACAACGCCTTTCCCAAGATCAAGATGTCCGGACGAATCCCCTCGTAATCACAAGCCAATAACTTACCGGTACGACCGATACCTGTCTGTATCTCATCCGCGATAAACAACACATTATGCTGATGGCAAAGATCATAGCAAGCCCGCAGATAACCATCGCCGGGCACCACGACCCCGGCCTCACCTTGGATCGGTTCCACCAAGAAGCCTACTACATCGGGATCTTTCAAGGCCTCGGCCAAGGCATCCACCTTATTATAGGGTATCTTTATAAATCCGGGCGTATAAGGGCCGAAATCGGCGTAGGAACTAGGATCGGTGCTCATGGAGATAATCGTGATCGTACGTCCGTGGAAATTCTCGCTACAAACCACGATCTTCGCACGCTCCGGAGCGACCCCTTTCCGACGGTATCCCCAACGGCGGCAAAGCTTCAAAGCCGTCTCTACCGCCTCGGCCCCCGTATTCATCGGCAAGAGCTTATCATATCCGAAAAACTTACAGGTAAATTCCATGTACTCACCCAGTATATCCGCATGAAAAGCACGGGATACGAGCGTAAGCTTCTCCGCCTGCTCCATCAGGGCCTTCACGATCTTAGGATGGCAATGTCCTTGGCTCAAGGCAGAATAGCCAGACAAGAAATCAAAATAACGTTTTCCTTCCACGTCCCACACGAACACGCCTTCGCCTCTTCTGAGAACGACCGGCAGAGGATGGTAGTTGTGGGCACCATACTTCTCCTCTCTGGTAATGTAATCTTCCGGTTTCATACTATAATTGAGTTTAAATGACTAGCATATTGTAAGCGTTTACATCGGGATAGCTCAAAGATAAGCATTTGCGGCTAACCAATTGATTACGGGTATGTATGTTAAGAAACATATCCACAAAAAAGAAGGGATGCCCCGCTCTCCCCAAGGAGAAACAAGGGCATCCCTCTCACGTCAAACAAACAACGCTTAGTTCCGTATCCGTACCTTATAGGTCTGGTCGGCTATCCGGACAAGATAGACTCCCGCGGGAAGAGCGTGTCTTGTCTCGCCGGGAACGACCGCAAACCGGGCACGACTAGCACCCGACAGGCCGACAACCCATGCCTCAGCCGGACGATCCGCACGGATATGGAGGGCGTTGGCAGAGGTCCAAACCGCTATGCCTCCCTCTACCGAGGCATTCGATGTCGGGACATCCGGGGTATCCGGGGTGTCGGGTGTGTCAGGATAATCGGGATCCACCGGCCCAGATTTGGGCGTATAGCTTACCACGAACGGGCTGAAGCTGGCAACGGAGATCTCCATATAATCATCCTCTAATGTCAAATTGTTATTACCCTCGGAATACACGTCTACCACGCCGTCCGAGCGGAGGTGGATAATCACGATATCATGTTGGGTTTTATTTACGCCTTCCGGATACGGGATACGTACCGTCACGATATCGGAGGGCTGCACGGGAGTTACGGCGGTAGTGGTGGATGCGTCGGTAGCGGAAATCGTGGTCGTCACCTTAACCAAGGTCACTTCCATCACGATCTTCGGGGCATCAGGAGCGATACCCGCATCTTGGGCGGCAGCTTTCGCTTTCTCTTCAATCTCAGCCTTTTTCGCTGGGTCTTCTATATCTTCCTTCACCAAGCGGAGGCTGGAGAGTTCCGTATCCGATGGCAGGGATACGGCATCGGGGATGATCACGATCGGGTTATCATCCGTTGGAACATTCGTTCCCTCCTGCCCTTCCTTTTCCTTGGGAACGGCCGGCGTACCGATCGTAGCGATCTCTTCCGGAGTCACGGAAGATTCCTGCGTAAAGGCAGCGGTTATCGTCAAGTCGTCGGTACCGGAGACGGTAATATTCCCAGATGCTAGCGGGTCATCATTCACTTTGTAACTCACGAATTCGTACTTTGGCAAGGCCGTATGTGCCAAGCTCAACTCAGTACCAACGGGTACGGCATCGCCGGATTTCACGCTCACTTCCTTACCCTCTTTTGTATAAGAAACGGAGATCGTACCGCCTTCCGGCTGCAGGATCTTGACGTAATATTCCGACTCGAGAAGTACCGTGAAGTTTACCTCATACGTACGCTTGGTCTGTCCATCCTCGGCGGTAACGACCAAGGTAGCCTTGGCCGATCCACTCTCGAGCGATACGGTAGCCGTGAACGATCCTGTCGGTTCTACGGAAACAGGCGATCCATTCACGAGCAGCTCAGCCTTCGCATCGACCAGCTGGCCGGATAAGGTGAGGGTAGCCGATTTCTGCGTGGAATTTGGGAGCAGCACCTCATATTTCATCGTAGAGGCAAGAAAACCGGGAAGCGGGGTAACCTCCCCACTTCCTTCCTTATACGATAGGGAACTCAAACGGGCTTCCGAGGACAGAGCCACGAGGATAGGCTCAAATTTCACCTCAGCCTCCACCGTATAGGCCGGCATCAAGAAGTAGGTCGTACCATCTTTCTCTTTCTGCAACGGAACAGTATTGGTTTTATCCCCGACCTTCCCGGATACCTTCAAGGAGCCGAACACCATTTGGTAGCCTTTGTTGGGGGTGGCGGCAATCGTCACCTTCGTACCGGAGGCGACCTCGCCGCCGGAAACAATCGAACTACCCGGAGCATCGGCGGTACTCAAGGTAAGCGTACCGTTCGCCGGGTTGGCGAAGGTGACGGTGGACTGGATCTTCTCGTACTCCACCTCTACCGTGACCGGGAAGTCCGGCATGGTGAAGGTGTAGAGGTAGGCGATACCGCTACTGGCATCGGGCTTAAACGTAGCCGGTACCGTTTCGGAGGGCGTACCCGTGCGGTAAACCTTCGGGTAACCGGTAGCCGTCGGCGGGGGTGACGGTAATCGTCACCTCGGTGCCGGAATGCAAGGTCGTAGGGGATGTGAGGGTCTCACCGTCCGCCGAGATCGATAAGGAGGCAGATCCTTCCGCGGGAGCCTCGAAAGTCAACATGAAAGGAAGAGCGGGGTAGTCGGGACGGGCCTTCGTCTCGATCCCTTCCTGCGCCCGGGCGGTCATCGAGAAGACCGCCAGCAGGCATACGAGCCATAAACTAGTATATTGTTTCATATCAAAGCACTATTTTATAAGTGATGTTATTGATTCGAACCATGTAAATACCGGAAGGCAAAGCCAAGCGGGTATCGCCGGGGGCGATAGAGGCGGCGTAGACGGTACGTCCGTCGGAGCGTACCACGGTAAGCGCGGCGGCCTCCCCGGAATAGACATGCAGCGCACCGTCGGCGGGCCAGATACGGACAACCGGGGGGGGGGGGGCTTCCGGCGA
>OAZX01000793.1_pt1 | contig 12233 bp, 7 predicted proteins | sample 1495341 | NCBI WGS metagenome assembly OAZX01 (sample SAMEA2580119, study PRJEB22360) | human gut metagenome | biome: human gut; feature: human-associated habitat; material: faeces | place: Denmark | collected 2008/2010 | reverse complement strand
ACCGTAACCGATAGCAAGGGAGAGACCCAAGAGGCGAATTACACTTTCTCGGTAGGAGAATCCAGTATCGTCTTATTCACGAACCTACCGCCACAAATCGAGAAAGACTCAGTAAAAGCCGTAGTCGAAGCCCGGACAATCAATGGGGAGATGGTTTCCACCTCCGGTACTTTCAAGATCGTAGAACTGATCGCAAACCGATCCGATAAGAACAGCGGAGAGAGCTATAAAGAAGGCAAGCAAGTAGCTTCCGGTAGCTTTACCAGTGGCAAGGAGATCAGTCCGGCTATTTTCAACCCATTGCCCTCCGGACGTTATCGCATTTTAGTAGAAGCCAAAGATAGCCAAGGACGACCCAGTAAAAACCAGTCCGATTTCATCCTATACGGAAAGAACGACAAGCGTCCTCCCGTATTTACCCATACTTGGCTGCTGAAAGAGAAGACAACTTGTTTACCCGGGGAGGAAGCGGAGATCGTATTCGGCACCTCCGACAAGGACGCCTACGTACTCTATGAATGGTTTGCCGGAAATAACCGCATCCATCACGAGTTGATAAAGCTAAGCGACGCGAACCATCGGTTTAAGATCCCGTTCAAGCCGGAATATGGAGAGGGAATCATCGTATCCTTTACGTTCGTAAAAGAGGGTGAGCTATATATCACACAAGTACCCGTAGAACTTCAGCTACCCAACCGGCAATTAACCATCAAGCCGATAACCTTCCGGGATCGTTTACTTCCGGGAAGTAAAGAGAGCTGGAAATTCCGTATCACCGACGCAGACTCCACGGTCGTATCCGCCGAGGTACTGACCAGCATGTATGATGCCTCGCTAGATAAAATCATACCATTCAATTGGTATTTCTCCCCGCGGCGAACGATCTTGCTACAAGCTCCCCGTTTCTCAACCGGAGCCGGATTCCAGCGTAGTTATCAATATGACCAGACAGAGGCCAAGTATATAAAAGTACCTCAATATCAGTATGACCGTTTAAATTGGTTCGGTCTATTCAATGAGATTGTCATACGAGGATACGGTTCCAGCAACCGGGCTTTCGCCACGGGTGGTATCATGCTGAAATCCGCGGCAGCCCCAGTAGTGGCGGAATCCATGAACATCATGGAAGACAGCGCCGTGTTAGAAGAGCCTAGTGTGGAATCTACGGAAGGGGAACCCGTGTTCAGCCTATCCGATCCTTTCGCCAAAGAGAGCAGCCAGCCGATAAGTCCGGAGCAAATCCGGCAGAACTTCGCGGAAACCGCCTTTTTCTACCCGACCTTACAAACGAACGAGGAAGGAGACGTATTCGTAAATTTCACCCTGCCGGAAAGTAACACGACTTGGAAACTACAGATGTTGGCCAACACCAAAGACCTAAAATACGGTCTGCTTACGAAAGAGGTCATTAGCAGCAAACCCTTGATGGTTCTACCGAATCTGCCTCGTTTCGTCCGCCAAGGGGATGAGGTCAGCATCAGCACGCAAGTCATCAACAATTCCAAGGAAGCGGTATCCGGCCGTGTACGCATCGAACTATTCGATCCCGCTACAGACCAACCGATTATCTGCTTGAGCAAGTCACAACGTCCGTTTGAGTTGCAACCGGATAGCATCGCTACTGTAAGCTGGATAATCCCGGTCCCCAAACAGATCAGCCTACTGGGCGTACGTATCCTAGCCGACTCTGAAAAGGGAAGCGACGGGGAGCAGCAGATCGTACCGGTTCTTTCCAATCAATTGCTTATCACGGAAAGTACCCCGTTCTATTTGCTCAAGGAAGGAGAGAAACAAATCCGTATCTCCGGGAACTCGGAGGGAGCGACACCGTTCCGTCTCACGCTGGAGATGACCGGGAATCCGATTTGGTACGCGGTACAGGCATTACCGACGATCACACAGCCGAACAATGATAATATCTTATCTTGGTTTGCCGCTTATTACAGCAATACGTTGGCTTCCTATATCGCCCAAGCCCATCCCCGCATCCAGAAAGTGATCAACCAATGGACCGCCCAAGGAGGGAATGCCTCTACCCTCTATTCAAACTTGGAAAAGAACCAAGAGCTGAAGAACATACTCTTGGAAGAGACGCCTTGGGTACTGGCCGCCGATAACGAGACAGAGCAAAAACAACGCTTGTCTTTATTGTTCGACCTAAACCGTGCGGACGGATTACGGGAAGCGGCCTTGCAACAACTGATCCAACAACAGAACGAAGAGGGTGGATGGAGCTGGTTCAAAGGTTTCCCCGCGAGCCGTGCGATCACGCTTGCTATCCTGAAAGGTATGTCACAGCTTGTACAGCTAAACGCGATCCAATATGGGCAAGCGGAGAAAGAGATGCAAATGAAGGCCCTCAAGTTCTTGGACAAAAGTATGCAAACGGATTATGAGAACTTGCTGAAATACGATAAGAAATGGCAAAACGCATGGCCCTCGCCGGAGCAGGTAGAGTTCTTATTCGTCCGTAGCTCCTACCGGGATATCCCGGAACTGGGAGATGCCCGGGAAGCGATCCGTTTCTATACGAACCAAGCGGAGAAGCACTGGAATCAATATTCCTTAATCAGTAAGGGCGAAATCGCCTTGTTAATGCATCGAAACGGTAAAAAGGAGGTATCGACAGCGATCCTGACAGGACTAAAGAAGACCGCTACGATCTCCGAGGAGAAAGGTATGTATTGGGCAAACAACCGCAGGGGGAGTGATTATTTTACCTCACCGATCGACACGCATTGCTTATTAATGTCCGTCTTTAACGAGATCGCGCCGGATACCCAGAATACAAACCGGATGAAACAATGGCTGCTAAACCAGAAACGTACACAAAACTGGGAATCCGTGCCCGCCACGGTAAACGCCATTTACGCCTTGCTACTCACGGGTAGCGATTGGCTGAACACGCAAAACACCTGTGTAGCGACATGGGACGGCAAGACCTACAGTACCGCGGAAGGGGAAATCGCCATCGGTTACCTCAAAACGATACTTCCGAACGAGCCGGCAAATAGTTCCGCCAATCCCGTGCTCTCGATCCGCAAGGAAGGAAACACGCCGGCATGGGGAGCTGTTTACGAGCAATACTTCCAAGAGATCGACAAGGTAAAAGGACAAAAAGGGGTGTTGAGTGTCGAGAAGAAATTATTCGTCGAGACCAATAACGGTACCAACCGCCAAATCCGTCCCGTAACACCGGAGCAACCGCTCCGCATCGGAGACAAGGTAATCGTTCGGCTAACGATCCGGACAGACCGTGAAATGAATTACGTATTCTTGAAAGATCTACGTGCGGGCTGCTTCGAACCGGCCGATCAACTTTCCGGCCCGGAATCAAGAGACGGTATCTGGTATTACAGATCCCCGAAAGACGTATCCGAGAATTTCTTCATCAATCGTCTGCCGGAAGGTACGTTTGTCTTGGAATATCCGGTCTACGTATCCCGTAGCGGCGAATACGCCGGAGGTATCAGTACGATTCAATGTATGTACGCCCCGGAATTCGTGTCGCACACCGCCGGAGAAAGCTTGCGGATCATGCCCTAAACAAGCCTTTTCTTACAATGCCCGTTCTAACCTCCTTACAATGACCAGTATAAGGAGGTTAGAATGGGCACCGTAAGAAGGTAAGAATGGGCATCGCAAGAAGCGTTATCTTCCTCTAATTTTCAATTTTCAATTCTCAACTTTCAATTGAAATGACTATCTTTGTAATTCGAATTAAAACTAAACGATAAGATGAAACAAATAGTTTTTATTTTCATGGCGATCCTGTTAGCGACAGGAATGGCTTCGGCTCAGAAGAAAGCAGTTATTTCCGCGGAAACAACCAGTTTCGATTTTGGTACCATCAAGGAAGCAGACGGAAAAGTATCCCATACGTTTGAAGTATCCAATACAGGCGATATGCCTCTGGTCATTACACGTGTAATCGCGTCTTGCGGATGTACGACCCCGGAATGGCCGAAAGAACCGGTAGCTCCGGGTAAGAAAGCCCAGATCAAGGTTACTTTCGATCCGGCAGGACGTCCGGGTCCTTTCACAAAGACCATTTCCGTATACAGTAACGGGAAAACCGGAAGCTTCATCATGAACATCCGGGGAGAGGTTGAATAAGAAATACGTAAAAAACCCCCAATTGGAATGCTGAATATAAAAAGGTTGATCCTTGCTCTTACAGCAATTATATCTATAACGACAGCTTGGGCACAACAAGGCGCCCAAATCTTGTCGGACGAGTTGACTTATAATTTCGGGACAATAGCCGAGGCCGATGGATTCGCCAGTCATACTTTCACGATAAAGAATACGGGAGACGCCCCTTTGGTCATCACCCGTGTTACCGCGTCATGCGGTTGTACACGGCCGGAATGGACCAAGTCGCCGATCGCTCCCGGTAAGACCGGTGAAGTTAAGATAACGTATAATCCGAAAGGACGCCCCGGCCCGTTTTATAAAACCGTATCGATATTCAGCAATGGAAAGAAAGGGAGTTACAGCCTAGCCATTAAGGGAAATGTCACCCCGAAACCTTCGCAGCCCGTCTTTACGTATCCTTATTCTATCGGTGATCTGAAGCTGCATACGAAGACTGTTCTATTCAGCAGTATCCGTCCGGAGGAAACGTTGGGAGAGAAGATCAACATTAAGAACGAGGGAAAGACCTCGGCTACGATTCATCTGGGTAAAGTACCTCACTATCTCAACGTACAGGTGAACCCGGCTACCCTTCAACCGGACGAGGTCGGTGCCATTACGATCCTTATGGATGCCAAGGTCTTGAAGCGAAAAGGACGAGTCTCTACGCTTTTGCCGGTCATGGTACAGAACGCCGGAAAGAAGGAAGTATCCGGAGAGATCCAGATCTCCGCCAACGTGATCGATAATTTCAGCAAACTATCCGCTGCGGATAAAGCCCAAGCCCCAATAGCGGAATTATCCGGCACTTTACTGGAATTCGGCAAGCTACCGAACAAGAAAAACATCGTTCCGTTGATCGGTGGTAAAGTATCGGGTACATTTGAGATTACGAATGCCGGAAAGACTCCGCTCACGATCTACAGCGTCACTTGTGATGATGAGCGTGTCGATTTGTCCGGCGGCAAGAAAGAACTTAAACCGGGAGCGACCGCTACTTTCAAAGTAACCTTGCGACCGAAAGAGATAAAGACAAAACTTGAAGCACTTATTAATGTCGTATGCAACGACCCGAACGGGCCTATTCGCTTGATCAAGGTCACCGCATATAAATAATGAATTATTAATATGGAACATCCAGAAAACGATGATCAGTACAAGGGATTGAAAGTGAATAAGGGCATTGCGGATGTCCCTACCGTAAATCCTTATATAAAAAAGCGTGCCCAACGCAAGGTATATACGCCTTCCGAATTCGTGGAAGGTATCTTAAAAGGGAATATCACGATACTCAGTCAAGCGGTTACCTTGGTGGAAAGCTCTAAGCATGAGCACCAACAGGTGGCGCAGGAGATTATCGAGAAATGTTTGCCTTTCGCCGGAAAATCGGTCCGTATCGGTATTACGGGTGTTCCCGGAGCGGGAAAGAGTACCTCTATCGACTCTTTCGGCATGCACTTGATCAACCAAGGGCGTAAGCTTGCCGTACTAGCGATCGACCCGAGTAGCGAACGCTCGAAAGGTAGTATCCTAGGAGATAAGACTCGTATGGAGGCCTTGTCGAGAGAGAAAAACGCCTTTATCCGTCCTTCACCATCCGCAGGCTCCTTAGGGGGGGTCGCCCGTAAGACCCGTGAGACGATCGTATTATGCGAGGCCGCCGGTTTCGACACCGTATTCGTAGAGACCGTGGGTGTTGGACAAAGCGAGACGGCCGTACATTCTATGGTGGACTTCTTTCTATTGATCCAACTTGCCGGTACCGGCGATGAATTGCAGGGGATCAAGCGAGGTATCATGGAAATGGCGGACGGTATTATTATCAATAAAGCGGATGGAGACAATATCGATAAGGCGAATCTCGCCGCCGCTCAGTTCCGGAACGCCTTGCATCTTTTCCCACCTTCGGAATCAGGTTGGTTCCCGAAAGTATTGACTTATTCCGGTTATTACAACATAGGTATCAAGGAAATATGGGATATGGTCGGAGAGTATATGGAGTTCACCAAAAAGAATGGCTACTTCAACTATAAACGTAACGAGCAAGCTAAATACTGGATGTACGAAAGCATCAACGACACGCTGCGGGATAAGTTCTACCATAACCCGGCGGTAGAAGGCATGCTGGAACAAACAGAGAAGCAAGTCTTGAACAACGAGATCAGCTCGTTCGTGGCAGCCAAACGAATGATTGATTTATTCTTGGATCATATCGCTACGAAATAAAAGTATAAGAATGTCGCACGATCGGATCATGCGACACTCTTTTTCACTTGAACCTTACATCAATTCCTTTATCTTCTTTCGCTTTCACGGCCAACGTGCGTCCTTGTCTCTTTACCTCTCCTGTGATGAATTCAGGTATATTGTAGGATTTCATAAAGCGAAAATAAAAATCCGTATCCTTCTGGGGTAACAGGAAAGGTTTGCAAGCCTGTCCTTTCTCATCGATATAAGCGATAAACGGTCTTGTATACAAACCATCCATCCGCCGGCTGCTAAACACGATCCAACGGCTATCGCTACTCCATGAATGATAGCTTTCCACATCGTCGCTATTCGCCGCCTCCAATGGATAACTTCGCAGAGTCGATAAATCAATCATGTACAAATCGGCATCCTTATGCCAAATAGAGAAATTCCCATAACCGGACAAGGTATAGAGCAAATACTTTCCATCCGGGGAAACCCGGGGAAAAGAAACGCTTTTATCGATCTCCGATGCCTTATACAAAGTATCGACTACCGTCCCGAAACGGCGTGTAGCGGGATCGAATGAGACAGAGCATAGATCGTATCTCACTTGATCGTATTCCTTGGGCATCGTACGGACTTTAGCCGAACAGAAATAGAGCGTATTTCCATCCGGGGAAAATGTAGGGAAAGTCTCGAACGCTCCCTCTGAAGACAGCAGCGGAGAAGTCACGATCTCATGCTTTTGCGTATCATAGACGACTACATCCGAGGCTGAGTCGAATACCTCCACCCGATTCCTATCGTTCATATGAAACGCTTGCTTGGTTTTATTCACGGAGAAAACGACATATTTTCCGGAAGGATGCCAAGAAGGATAGACTAGCGGAGAAAGGGTCTGATCGGTCTTCGTATTCAGCTTCTCCACTTTATCTCCATCGATCAATAAGGTACAAGAGTAGGTCTCACGCATATGGAAAAGCATTTTCTCCGGATTCTGCATACAGAAAGAATGGCAGTTCATACAGTTATTGCCGCTCATCTTATTTTCGATGATCGCGTTCTCCGTATAATTTTCCAAGTTACGTTGATAGATACCCATACGGTTCCACAGCTCATAGCCCGGCTCGATTAAACGGTAAGCCAGCCAACCATCGACCGGCTCCTTCGCCACCTTGATGATGAAGGGGGCATACGCGATCCATTCATCATTCACGAAGGCTTGTACGGTTACATTCAGATGATTCCCGGAAGCGGCACGCAACAGCCTTTTCCAACCGGAGGCCGGGATTACGAAACAAGCGTCTTTCCCGGTCTTGATCTCTAATTTCTCCGGGCCACATTCGAGAATGGCACGGGCCTCAGCGCAAGCGTCTTTCAGCTTAAAATTCAAGGGAGCTATATTCGGCGGGATTGTCACATCCACATAATCCGGAAAGATCTCCGGCTTGACTTCCAGATTCTTCTGTATACGGACCGGACCGGAACAAGCCATCAAGCCCAGAATCATCCACAGACATATACATCTTATTATATACATTTTTCTCATCTCCTATTTAAACATATAATAATACCAATACGTATCGCCATAAGAGCGATACATCAAACCGGGCAGCGCATTACTATTATTCCGCCCAGCGAGCACTTGCCTCTTATAATCGGTGAATCGCCCTACGATAGATTCCGAGACACCGAAACGTTTCCAGTAATCCGGATCTTTCTCCGATAGGATGATGACCGCCTCTTGAAAAGAGACCGGTAAAGAAGGGAGTAAATCCGTTCCGTAATAGGTTTCCACCAACGTCTTAAAGCGCGTCACATCTTTTGCTAAAAGATAGAATACGCCGGCATAGTGGAAAGCGGCTTTATTGGAAGGATTCTGCTCTGCCAAGCGAACCAAGTCCGTGTCGAATCCATCCATCTGGATCAGATGATTCTCAGCTAGCAGGTTCCTGCGCATATTCCCCAATAGAGGATCTGTCTCGACCGCCTCATCATTATACAGGAATTTCCGCTGCGCTTTGGCCCAATCCTTATAATAGAAAGTATTCTCTAAGACAGCGATATATTTCTCCGCGACCGGATAGGCTCCATAAATCAAGTTCGTTTGTACCAAACGTTGCGTCATGCGGGGATTTCCATCACATAAGGCACCGATATTACTCTCGAAAGCCATCTCTTGAGCCGCGGCGACATTTCCCATCGTAAAATAAACATCACTCAACAAGGCGGATATGGTGGTCGATTTATTCCATGCCACCATTAATCCACGAGACCCGTGCTGCGTGTACTTAAACGCCTCATCCGCCAGAATACCTTTCCGGGCCAAAGCCATATTTTGGTAACATAAATAGAGTTGATTAGTGGTCGGCTCCTTGCATGATACCAAGATCCGGTCCCATTGCTCTGTCCGGGTAAAATAGTCCATCATCTTCAAACGGTATGATTTCTGTTCGCCATATAGATCGAAGCCTTTCCAGAAGATAAGCCCTAAGATAATGAATTGGGAGATTCCCAGCGCTAGACGCTTTTTACCAGCCCATGATTCCTTGTTTTTACAGAGGCAGGTTACAACCAGCGCCGCATAGAAAGCGATCCATGAGAAATAAATTACCTTATCCGGCACCAAACGGAAATAATAATAACTATCCGGTAAAAAGACAAAGCGGTATTCTCCGATCACCGAGTAACGCACACATAATTCACCCAAGATCAACACGATCATCGGTAAAATCGCGGAATAATACCAACGGGGCGTCCGGCTCATGGCCTCGTATCCCATCATGGACAAGGCAAACAACAAAGAGACCGGCCCGGCCAACCCAAAGAGTAACAGGGAGGCAAACAGACTTGCAATCAAACGAGGTATGAAATTCCTTATCCCTAAAACGAGATATAAAGCAAGCAGCATCATACCGAAGGCGACCGTTCCTTGAAACCTGTAATTAAAATCCCATTGCACAAACAACAAGGATAGGACGGGAAGCCAAGCCCATAAAATACCATGGCTTCGCGGATCGATCCGCCTCAAGATCGCCCAAAACAAGGCCCCTAGGCTTGTCAGCAGGGCCGCCGTTATCATAGCTCCCACATTCGGGAGAATGAAGAACTGCACCAAACAACCGGAAAGAACCATCGCTAAACCTCCCGGTTGCATTAACTTATCGATAATAAAAATGGGAGTCAACTGGAATAACTGGTTCTGCTCGACACAGTAAAAGTGGTACTCACTGAATATCCTCAAGAAGATAAACAGAAAGACAAATACGATTACATTCAAGGCCACGCCGCTATACTTCTTCATGATATCAGGTTCTTCAAATAAAAACCCGGATGTACGCAATCGCTACATCCGGGTTCCTATTCGTATAAATATATGCCTTATTTAGATTGAAGAAACACGGAGCGTGTTCAACAAATCCCGGTTAATAGGCTTATCATTCTTGATCGCTTTAGAGAACGGTACATAAACGATCTGGTCGTTCTGGATACCCATCATCACGTTACGTTGATCATCCAACAAGGCATCGATCGCGGCCACACCCATACGAGTCGCCAAGATCCGGTCTTGTGCCGTAGGAGAACCACCACGCTGCAAGTGACCTAAAATAGAGACACGCACATCGAACTGCGGATATTCCTTCTTCACACGCTCAGCGACACCCATAGCGCCACCGGTTACCTCACTTTCGGCAACCAATACGATACTACTGTTCTTGGACTTACGGAATCCATTCTCGATCATCTCGGCCAATTGGTCTTTCTCCAAGGAGATTTCCGGGATAATAGCGGCTTCGGCGCCAGAAGCGATCGCTCCGTTCAACGCCAAGAAACCCGCATCGCGCCCCATAACCTCCACAAAGAACAGACGATCATGCGAGGTAGCGGTATCACGGATCTTATCCACGCATTCCATGATCGTGTTCAAGGCCGTATCATAACCGATCGTCGTATCCGTGCCATACAAGTCATTATCAATCGTACCCGGCAATCCTACGATCGGGAAATTAAACTCCTGAGCGAAAATACGCGCTCCCGTCAACGTTCCGTCACCACCGATAGCGATCAAGGCATCGATCCCATGCTCTTGCAACTTATCATAGGCCTGTTTTCGTCCCTCGGGAGTCTTGAACTCCACGCAACGGGCGGTCTTAAGAATTGTTCCACCGCGTTGAATTATATTACTGACATTTTGTGTCTTAAACTCTTCAATCTCATCTAGGATCAACCCTTTGTAACCACGGTAAATACCTTTCACTCTCATTCCGTTATAAATAGCGGAACGTGTTACCGCACGAAGAGCGGCATTCATTCCCGGGGCATCACCTCCGGACGTTAAAATACCAACACACTTTACTGTAGACATAGCGTCATTGATTTTAATGTTCTCCGGCAAAAGTAGTAAATATTTAGTTATCCTTCTGTCTTTCTCCCGGAAAGTTCACGTAATTTTAATCAAAATATCATTCCGAAGCATTCAGTTCCTTGATCCGGACCGCCACTTCCTCCATCAACCACTTGGGAGTGGATGTAGCGCCGCAAACCCCGACCCGGCGCACGCCCTCGGGCAAAGGCTCGGTAATCTCTGATACCTCGGAAATAAAAAGCGTATTCGGGTTCGCTTTCCGGCACTCCTCGAACAGCATCTTTCCGTTGGAACTTTTACGACCGGCCACAAAATAGACCCAATCGTGGCTGGAGGCGAACGCTTTTATATTCGGAAGACGATTCGCCACCTGACGGCAAATCGTATCGTAATAATTAAACTCCACCCCTTCCGCCATCCGCTGCTTGATCTCCGCCACTACCGCCTTGAATCCATCCAAGGACTTCGTGGTTTGGGAAAACAGACTGATCGCACGGGTAAAGTCCAGACGATCGAGGTCTTCTATTTTCTCGATAACAATCGCCGTACCTTCCGTCTGCCCCACCAAGCCATTCACCTCCGCATGGCCTTTCTTCCCATAGATAACCAACTGGGTGTTATTCGCCCGGGTCTCTTGATAACATTTATGGATCTTGCGCTGCAAACGCAAGACAACCGGACAAGTAGCGTCTATAATCGTGATATTGTTTCGCTTCGCTAAAGAATAGGTAGAAGGTGGCTCGCCATGCGCCCGGAGCAACACCTTCCGGTCTCTCAACTTTGAAAGGCCATCATGATCGATCGTATGCAGCCCCATATGCTCCAACCGCTCCACCTCCAAACTGTTATGAACGATATCGCCTAGGCAATACAGCGTATCCGTATTACCCAGCTCCCGCTCCGCGCTTTCTATGGCGGTGACAACCCCAAAGCAGAATCCGGAATCTTTATCTATCTCGACTTCTATCATATCTATAATATCATTAACAAACAAGCACTTACAGTTTTCTTAATTTTCAATCACAAGAAACTAAAGTTTCTTCATAACAAAACTAGAGTTTTCCCTAAGAGAAACTTTTGTTTCCTAGTAACGAAACTATAGTTTTCATTCGAAGAGACAAAAGTTTTCTTTATAGGAAACTCCAAGCACTCGTTTATGAACCGATCGCTTTATGATATTGTTCCAGCAACCAAGTCTTTTGCTCTTCCAAGGTCATATGGGAATTATCCAATACCAAGGCATCATCAGCTTGTCTCAAAGGACTTTCCTCCCGGGTTGAATCTATATAATCCCGCTTCTTCACATTCTCCAGCACTTCCTCGTAAGAAGCGGGGATCCCCTTCGCCTCCAGCTCATCGACCCGGCGCTTGGCACGTACCTCCGGCGAGGCGGTCACGAAAAGCTTCAACTCCGCATCCGGGAATACGACCGTACCGATATCACGGCCATCCATCACGATGCCTTTCGCCTTTCCCATCTCTTGTTGCTTAGCGACCAACGCACGGCGCACAAAGCCTAGAGTGGCTACCGGACTCA
>OAZX01000785.1_pt1 | contig 12322 bp, 10 predicted proteins | sample 1495341 | NCBI WGS metagenome assembly OAZX01 (sample SAMEA2580119, study PRJEB22360) | human gut metagenome | biome: human gut; feature: human-associated habitat; material: faeces | place: Denmark | collected 2008/2010 | reverse complement strand
AAACGCCCCGGAGCGGGGGGGGTCCCGCAGCCGGGGCCGCCTATGCCGACGGCTTCATCCGCGAGCTGCCCGAGGGGTACGAAACGCCCATCGGAGAGCGCGGCGTGCGTCTTTCCGGCGGCCAGAAACAGCGCCTGACCATTGCCCGCGCCCTGCTCAAGGATGCGCCTCTGCTCATTCTGGACGAGGCCACCAGCGCCCTTGATTCCGAATCCGAACACATGGTTCAGAAGGCCCTCGACAACCTCATGCTCAACCGCACCAGCCTTATCATCGCGCACCGGCTTTCCACCATTCTGGAAGCGGATCGCATCGTGGTCATGGAATGCGGGCGCATCGTCGACATCGGGCGGCACGAGGAATTGCTTGGGCGTTGCGAACTGTATACCCGCCTGTACAACATGCAGTTCCGCGCGCACGAAAATATCTGTGGCTGTGAAACCGATCTTGTGGAGTCCTGATGCCTCATTCTGGAAAATCGTTGCTCGGAGGCCTTTCCGCGCCCGTCTATTGGCTGTACCGCCTGTGGTGCCGCTCGCTGCGCTATACCGAAATCAACCGCGCCGCCATCGAAAACACGACCGATCAGGGCCGTCCCGTGGTCCTGTCGCTGTGGCATGACGAACTCTTTCCCCTGATTTACCTGAAACGCCGGCTCAACATCATTGCGCTGGTCAGCCAGAGCGACGACGGCGACCTCCTCGCCGGGGTGCTGGAACGCATGGGCCTTGAAACGGCCCGGGGGTCCAGCTCCCGGGGCGGGGTGAAGGCCCTTCTTGCCGCCGCCCGCCGGATGCGCGAATCCGGGATCTGCGGCTGCGTGACCGTGGACGGCCCGCGCGGCCCGCGCCATGAAGTCAAGGAAGGCGCGATATTCCTCGCCGCCCGTGCGGACGCGCCCATCGTGCCCATCCGTCTGTTCATGGAACGGCGCAAGGTCTTCAAAAGCTGGGATCGTTTCCAGCTTCCTTTGCCGTTCAGCCGGGTTTCGATGGTGTGCGCCGACGCCTACCGCGTCGAATGCGATATCCGCGATCCCGAAGCCGTAGCGCGCGAGTGTCGCCGCCTTGAGGAAAAGCTTGAGGCCCTGAAAGCGCCCGAACTGCCGCCTTCCCCTTCCTTGCTCCACCAGCTTTCCCAGGCGTTTTCCCGGGCCATGTGCCGGGTGGGCTATGGCTTCGCCCTTCTGCTCGGCAAACTCGGCTTTTCCCGTATCCGTTCGCTTGCCAGGGGGCTTGGCTCCCTGCTCTGGACATGCCTGCCCAAGCGCCGCCGTCTCGCCACGGAGAGCATAGCCCGGCACCTTGAACTTTCGCAGGCAACGGCGGAGTCGCTGGCGCGGGCCAGCTTCACGCACAACGCCCGTTCGTTCCTCGAGTCGGTCCTCGTTCCCGAGTTCGGCTTGTCCCATCCCTTGCTCGACGTGGAGCGCCCGGATCTGCTGGAGCGTCTCAAACGAGGAGAGCGCCCCAGCGTGATAACAACGGCACATCTCGGGGCTGGGGACCGTTGGGCAAGCCTGCTTGGGGATGTATCCGACCACCCGCGCCTGACGGTCGTGCGGACGTATAAAAACAAGCTGATGGATTACGTCACCACGCGGCTGCGCTCTTCTCATGGGGCGGACGTCATCGGGCACCGGGAAGCGGCTTTTCCCGTATTGCGGGCACTCAGGAAGAACGGGTACGCGGCGTTTCTCGCGGATCACAATACCAGCCGAAGCGAAGCGTTTTTCCTGCCGTTCCTTGGCGAGGAGGCCGCCGTCAACAAAGGGCCCGCTGTCCTTGCCGTCCGGGCCAAGGCCTTGGTCTGGCCCATCGCGTTGATCCGCGACGGGGATCGGTATCGTATTATTATAGAGGAGCCGCTGGACACGGCCCTCCTTGAAGGTGATGCTGAGGAAAAAGCGCTCGCGGTCGCCGCATTTTATACGGAGGCCAATGAGCGCATGGTCCGCCGCGCGCCCGATCAATGGTTCTGGATGCACAACCGCTGGAAGACGAAGCGGGTTATGGACGATTGATTGAACTGGAGGGGCGGGGGACTTTTCTGAAGAAAAGCTTCCCCCGCCCCTCCAAAGACTTTTGGGCTTGCCGAATCCCTGTCCACGTTTTTTCTGTACTGTATGGATGGGGAGAAAAGGCGGGCGGTGGAAAAGCAGATCCATGAAGGCGGAAAAGCCGGAAAGCGTCCGGCGTTGACCGGCCGTTCCGTTTTCTGTAGGCAGAAAGGAACGGCTTTTTTTGTATGGACATTCCGTTCTTAGAGCACGTGTGCAACGCCCCAGCGCCGGACGCACGTTCAGTGCGCGCCAATGCGGCACGGGTTCCGCCGAAAACGACGATTCTCGGCGGAATGGACCTCTGAAACGCGATGCTTTCAAAGGTAATCCGCTCTGGAACATCACCTTGTCATCAAAGGAGTTTTCCATGCCAGTCGCGTATATCACCGGAGCTACGTCGGGAATCGGCCGGGCCACCGCCGAACGTTTTATTGAGGAAGGCTGGACCGTCGTTGCGATGGCCCGCCGCGAGGAACGCTTGCAGGAGTTGCAAGACGCGCATCCCGGCAGCTTCCACTGCTTCAAGCTGGATGTGCGGGACAAGGCGGCTGTCGAACACGTTTTCTCCGAGGCAAAGGAGCGTTTCGGCGCGCCCGACGTCCTCGTGAACAATGCGGGGCTGGCCCTTGGCTTGGAGCCGGCTCAGGCGTGTTCGCTCGACGATTGGGATACGATGGTGGATACGAACATCAAGGGCCTGCTGTACTGCACGCGCGCGGCGCTGCCCGGTATGGTGGAGCGCCATTCCGGGCATGTGGTGAACCTCGGTTCCATCGCCGGGACCTATGCCTACCCCGGCAGCAACGTGTATGGCGCGAGCAAGGGCTTCGTGCTCCAGTTTTCACGGGGCTTGCGTTGCGACCTGCACGGGACCGGCGTTCGCGTGACCGACGTCGAGCCCGGTTTGCTCGAATCCGAATTCTCCAATGTCCGTTTCAAGGGCGACGAATCGCGCTTTGACACGCTCTACGAGAACGCGCACCCGCTCCGGCCCGAGGACATCGCCGACACCATCTGGTGGGTCGTTTCCCGCCCCGCGCATGTGAACGTCTCACAGGTCGAAGTCATGCCCACCACGCAGTCGCTCGCCTCCGCCCGGGTATTCAAGGGGTAACAGCCCTCCAAGGGGGGGAAACTTTGAATACTCTTGCCATCTCATGAAAATTGCATGTAACTTTTGAGAAAAACATTCGGAAGCCAGCAACCTCCATCCTCCCAATGCCTCAACATTCGGTTTTCCCAAGCCCGTCGGCAGGGATTCGATAAGCGTAAAAGTGCTTGAAGGGAAAGGGGAGGCGCGGGCCGCGCTGGCGGGTTTGGGGAAGGGAACGGGAAACTTTCTACAGGAAGTTTCCCGTTCCCCTCCCCCATTTTTTACTTCCAGCCTTCGGCGCGTTCCCGCAGGACTTTTTCACCGTAGCGCTCGAACATCCCCCACGCCCACGCATGGGTCATGTCCGGGGGGCAGGAGACGTTCACGTCGGCGTTTTCCGCGGCTTCCCACGGGCCGCCGATGCGGGCCACGAGATTGGGGATGTCGAGCCAGGTGCTCTGGCTGTAGTCGATGTGGATGTTCAGCCAGTGGCGGACGTTGGGGATTTTCCGGCGGGGCGCTCCCTTGCGCGATACGGGGTCGAGGCTGATCAGGAGATCGATGGGCGCGTCGAGCTTGCGGGCGACGAGGTTGACCGCCGCGTCCCCGCCCCAGCTGTGCCCGATAAGAGCCACGGAATGGCCTTTGGAGGCGTAGAGGTTCACGATGTCGCGCATTTTGCGGCTTTCGTAGTGCTCGCGGAACCAGACGTCGTGTCTGGCGCGCAGATCGGCGGGATAGCGGGCGCTGACGGCATAACTGTTCCCGAGGACCTGATCGAGGAAGCCGCCGATGACCAGAACCAGAGGCCGCAGATCCTGCGCTTCGAGGGCCGCCGCTTTTTCCATGAAAAGCTTTTCCTGCCGCCTGTCCCGGATGGGGGACAGGCCGCACAGATCCAGAAGCCGTTCGGGATTGCGCTGAAACGTGAAATTCATCGGCTTTTCCTTTTCTATTGAAATCGGGCGGGGGCGCCGCCGGGCGTTTCCCGCGCGAAAAACCGGGGAGGAAACGTTTTTGCCCAACAACGCACTCTAGAATGTCAAAGCCCCGCATCCTTGGCAAGCGGGTGAGAACCCTCTTTTTCCAAATGAAAAGCCCCCGCGCGATTTCCGCACAGGGGCTTTGGAAAATCCACCTTCACCCAAAGTCGGGAGAGGGGGGAGAGGGAGGCCCCATCTTCAGAAGGGGCCTCCTTCCAAGTCTTAATTGTCTTTCAACGCGAACGTTCCGTTTTCCTTTTTCACGTCCATGGCGATCTTCCAGAGCACGGAGATGATGATGCCTCCGAGCCCGTAGACGCCGAGCGCGACGAGGATTTCAGGAATGGTCGGAGTGTACTCGGTGACGGTTTCGAACATGTTGGGCACGAAGCCGCCGATGAGCAGGCCGAGGCTCTTGTCGATCCACGAGGCGATCACGAGGAGGATAAGGGCCCAGGGCAGGATTTTGTCGTTGTAGCGCAGTGCCGGGGGGATCAGCATGAGCAGGGACAGCACGGCGAACACGACGGCGGTCCACATCCAGCTGTTGATCCACGCCATATGCCCATCATGACCCGTGAAGAGGTACAGGATGGAGTGCTGGTGTCCGGGGATGCCGCTGTAGAAAGCCGTGAAGATTTCCAGCAGGTAGAAGAACACGTTCACGCACATCGCATAGGTGATGATGGTGGACAGGGTCTTCATGGCTTCGCGGCCGGGCTCGAAGCCGGTCACGCGGCGCACGACCATCAGAAGCAGCAGCAGGATGGCCGGACCGGAGCAGAATGCGGAGGCGAGGAAGCGGGCGGCCATGATGGCGGTGAGCCAGTAGTGGCGGCCCGGGATGCCGGCGTACAGGAAACCGGTGACGGTGTGGATGGAGAAGGCCCAGATGATGGAGATGTAGATGAGGACCTTGATCCACTTCGGCGGCTTCACGTCGTTGCGGGCGGCTTCAAGGGTGACCCAGCCGATGATGATGTTCAGGAGGAGATAACCGAACAGAACGGTCATATCCCAGAACATCACGGAGTTCGGCGTGGGATGCAGCAGCACGTTGAGAGCGCGCTGCGGCTGCCCGAGGTCGACCACGATGAAGAGCATGCACATGATCACGGCACCCACGGCCATGAATTCGCCGAAGATGATGATCCGTTTGAACTTCTCGTAATGGTGGAAGTAGGCGGGGAGCACGAGCATCACAGCGCCCGCGGCCACGCCGACGAAGTAGGTGAACTGGGCGATGTACAGCCCCCAGGAGACGTCGCGGCTCATGCCGGTGATGGCAAGGCCGATGTTCGCCTGGAAGATGTACACGATGAAGCCGAGGCCAAAGATTGCGCCAAGGAAGCAAAGCCACAGGTAGAAGCGCGGCCGGCCTTTGAGAATCAGTTCGAGCATGGCGGCCTCCTAGATGATGTAGTACACGCCGGGCTGGGTGCCCAGAGTGGGTTTGCGGCGGATGGTGAAGTTCTCCGACAGGGCCTGACGCACGGGCGAACCCGGATCGTTCAGGTCGCCGAAGATCATCGCGCCTTCGGAGGCTTCCACGCAGGCGGGGAGCTTGCCCTGAGCCAGGCGTTCGGTGCAGAACGTGCACTTCTCGACCACGCCGCGGGTACGCATGGGGAACTCGGGGTTCACATCCTTCACGTAGGGCTGCGGATCGCGGAAGTTGAAGCTGCGGGCGCCGAACGGGCAGCCGGCCATGCAGAAACGGCAGCCGATGCAGCGGTGGGGGTCCATCACCACGATGCCGTCCTCACGCTTGAAGGTGGCGGCGGTGGGGCACACGCGTACGCAGGGCGGGTTTTCGCAGTGGTTGCACAGCAGGAGGAAATCGCCGTGCAGGAACTTTTCGGGCATGTAGGCGTTCACGTCGTCAGGGAAGACGTGGGCGTACTTGTCCGTCCAGATCCATTTGACGTCCTGGTTGCCGGGGATGGTGGGCACGTTGTGGGCATGGTGGCACGCGTCGATCACGCGCTGGAAGTGTTCCGGCGAGGTGAACTTGCGGGTGTCGATGACCATGGCCCAGCGTTTGGCGTGCAGGGCATCAGGTTCGTTGGTGTAGCTGCCCTTGGCGGGCGCGGTGCCCGCCGGGAGGGCGCTGGCCTTGCTCCCGGTTGCGAGGGTCAGGGCGGAAGCCGTGCCCAGCGCAAAGGCGGAGAGACCGGCTATCTTCAGAAAGTCTCTTCTGCTTTTCATTAGTTGTTCCCCCTCGGCGCGATGTGGCAGGTCCAGCAATACGGATCAACGTTGTTGCTGTTGTGGCACTTGTCGCAGAAGTCGGCCTTGTTCGTATGGCAGGCCATGCACGTATCCTGAAGGCTGATGACCCACTTGCGGCCATCGGTGGCGACGTATTCGCGCTTGCCTTCACGGATGGCTTCATCGCGCCAGGTGTTCAGCAGGGCCATGTGTTCGGCACGCATCCATTCCTTGGACTCGATGCACTTGTCCTTGCCTTCGCCCGTGGGCAGGGCGACTTCGGGGTAGACGTAGGTCTTGCCGCCGAGGTTCAGCCAGAAGGGCGAGGTGAGCGCCACTACGGCGATCAGGACGCCGGGGATGATGTATTTGGCATTATACATGGTTTAATTGTCCTCCTCGGCAGAAGCGGCGAGCTCTTCAACGGCCTCTTCCTCTGGCTCGGGGTCGGGGCATTCGAGGTCTTCCTGACGCAGGTTCATGGTACGGGGCTGTTCGCCCTTCATGACCAGCGCGTTGGCGACCAGTTCGTGCAGGCCGCTGACGGTGACGCCCGGCGCCCAGTAGTTGGCGAGAGGCGGCAGCGTGGCGCGGTCGATGGCGCAGACGCAGGACATCCAGTTGACGCCGTTCTTTTCCTGCACGTAGCGGAGGGCGTTCCCGCGGGGGAAGCCGGCGCGCAGGCGCAGTTCCATGATTTCCTCGGTGTTGAGGCCGGAACCGGAACCGCAGCAGAAGGTTTCTTCCCGGATGGTGTGCGGGGGCATTTCCACGAACTCGGGGCAGACGGCGCGCAGCACGGCGCGGGGCTCTTCGAGCATACCCATGGCGCGGGCCGGGTTGCAGGAGTCGTGGAAGGTGGTGATGATGCCGGTGTTGCGTTCGGGGCGGAGATTCAGCTTGTTGTGGTGAATCAGGTCGGCCGTGAACTCGGCGATGTGCACCATCTTGGTGGCCCGTGCGTTTTCAAAGCGCGTGCCGGTGATGGGGGACGTGGGAACGTCCATCATGCCTTCGGGCGCGGGGCCGTTGTAGGTCGCCATGTACTGGTTGATGACGCGCCACATGTGGCCGCATTCGCCGCCGAGGATCCATTTGGAGCCGAGGCGCTTGGCTTCCGCGTACATCTTGGCGTTCAGCTTCTTCGCCATGTCGAAGGACACGAAGGAGCCGAAGTTGCCGCCTTCGGAGGCGTAGGTGGACAGGGTGTAGTCCAGCCCAAGCTCGTGGAACAGCATCAGGTACCCCATGAAGGTGTAGATGCCGGGTTCCGCGAACACGTCGCCGGAAGGCGTGATGAAGAGGATCTCGTGCCCCTTCTCGTTGAAAGGCGGATCGATATGGATACCGGTGATGGTTTCGATATCTTCGCAGAGGAATTCAACGATTTCCTTGAAGGCGTGGGGCTGGATGCCGAGGTGGTTGCCCGTGCGGTTACAGTTGGACACCGGTTCCATGATCCAGTTGATGCCGAGGCCGAGCTCATGCAGCAGTTCGCGGACGATAGCCGTGATTTCGGCGGTATCGATGCCGTAGGGGCAGAACAGCGAGCAGCGGCGGCATTCGGTGCACTGGTAGAAGTAGGTGAACCATTCTTTGATGACGTCGGTGGTCAGCTTGCGGGCGCCCGCAACCTTGCCGAGGAGACGCCCGGCGGTGGTGAAGTCGCGGCGGTACACGGAACGGAGCAGTTCCGCACGCAGCACAGGCATATTTTTCGGATCGTTGGTGCCGAGGAAGAAGTGGCATTTGTCGGCGCAGGCGCCGCAACGCACGCAGGTATCCATGAAGATCTTGAGGGAACGGTGCTTGGCAAGACGTTCCTTCAAGGCCTTATAGATGATTTCTTCCCAGTTTTCGGGCAGGTGCCAATCCTCTTCCTCAGGCTGCCACGCGTGGGGATGAGGCATGTGCAGCCCTTCCATGATATCCACCTTGGCGGGATAGGCGTACATGCCGGCCTTGATCTCGGTCTTGACGTCCATCCAGCTCTTTTCGGGGAAACTCGCACGGGAGGCGATCATTTCTTCCGGTTTTGGCATTTTGGCCATTAGGGAAACTCCTTACTTGGACGGGGCCGGGGCCGCGGGTTCAACGTCTTCGGGCTGCTTTTCTAGGGGCAGGCCAGCCTCAGCCATCAGATCACGGAAGTCGTCCTCATATTCCGCATAGGTGCGGTAAGGGGCGTTCGGGTTGTTCCAGGGATTGACGTGGCGGACTTCACGCGTGTTGCAGCGCATGTTGCGGGTGGGGGACATGAAAATGCCGCCCATGTGCATCAGCTTGCTGAAGGGGAAGTAGATGAGCAGCACGCTGACGAGCGCGACATGGGTGAAGAACAGGGGGTTCAGGCCCACGGCGGACTGCGGCGTGAAGTGCAGGATGCCCATGATGAACACCTTGGCCTGCGCGATGTCGACCTTGTCGAAGTAGCGCATACAGATGCCGGTGCCGATGATGCCCATGATGAGGAACAGCGGGAAATAGTCGTTGGCGAGGGAGATGTAGCGCACTTTCGGGTTCGCCAGGCGACGGCCGAAGAGGAACAGGACAGCCACCACGATGAGCATGTCGGTCATGAACAGGCGCGGCACGCCGACCTGCATGATGCCGTCGAAGAACTCGAGCCACGTCAGGCAGACCGGAACGGGTTCGATGAAGAACCGGAAGTGCCGGATGAAGATGACCAGGAAACAGTAGTGGAAGGTCAGCGCGAAGACCCACAGCCATTTGGAGGAGAAATAGGTGACGCGCGGCCCCACGGAGCTGACTTCCGCAGAGGTGTTGCGGAACAGCGAACGGAACAACAGCACTTCGAGGATCATACGGCCTACGACAGCGGCGTTGCTCATGGGCGTGTCGAGGCGGTTCGGCTTGATCCAGTCCAAGGAACGCTCTTGACCACCCGTAGTGGGGATGGCGAAGGGCACGGGCGATTTCGCCCACCAGCAGGTGATGCGCCAGATGATCCCGCAGACGAAGACAACCGCGGCCAACAGAGGCAGCGCCACACCCAGCAGAGACTGGAATCCGGCGACCGCCCCCGACCAGGCGATGGCTCCGATGAGCAGGACTGCCACGAGTGAAACTATCATTCCCTACCTCACTCCAGGCTTAAAGTTTGACATATCCAAATCCGTAACCACAATAAAAAGGATTCCGAAAGGGAAACAGGAAACAGGGCCTATTCCCCGTCCTGATTTTCCACCAGGCCATGTCTGGCCGCCCAGCGCCTGATCTGAGACGCCTCCCTGCGCTGTTGGGCCACACGCTCGGCGTAGACCTGCTCCCGATCCGCAAGGTACAGGTTGAAGGCCATGAGGCAGAGCGTGTCCAAACGATCCCCCATGTCCAGGAACCCCTGGACATCCCCGGCGGCCAGCATGTCCGCAAGGAGCAGTTCACGAAGCACGGACTTGTACAGGTACAGCACGCCGACGGCCTGTTCGGGCTTGAGGTCCTGTACCGCGCGGATACGGATCAGTGCCGCCACAGAGGCGTGCACTTTCTCCATGTCGACATCCCGGCCCGTGACGGCGTCGTAGATCTGCTCCCCGGCGGCGCGGGTGGCGTGGCCGACGGGATTGGCGAACTGATCGCGTTGCGTCCGAATGAAACCGGTGGTCTCAAAAGGATACATGGCGAACACGGCTTCGGTCCATTTTTGGATAGCCGCGTCGCGCCGAGCCGAGATGATGTCTTCAGTGCTCATGCTTGCTCACATCAAGGTTAAGAAGGGGATTTGGTTCTCCTGCGCTGCATAATCAAAAACAAGCGTCCGCCCCGAAAGGTTGCGGCCCGCCTGTTTCGTCGAGTGCCTCCGAACCTGAAAATCATACGCCGTCTGCACCCTTACGCGATTTTGGCGGATTTCACAAGACCGGCTTGAGAGGGGAGTGTTTGGCTGTTCAGACAAACAGTATATAATCTTCCGGAACTAAATAAAATAATATTTTTAGAGCGATTATTTGCCGCGTCCGGCTTCGCCCATATCCGATGGGGCATCCGACCCCGCCGGGCAAGCCTGTTTGCCAGGGGGAGCCGGACGACTGGACGGCCCGCCCCCGGCCATTTCAGGACAACAAAAGGGACACATCCGGTTGCGGCAGTACAATGTCGCAACCGGGCGTGTCCCTTTGCAATGCGGTTTTGGGGCTACAGGGCATGGGGGGCAGCATTGTGGAAGGGAGGACCTTTCTGGAGAAAACTCCCCCCTTCCGCAATGCTGCCTTCATTCCCGCTCACGCCAGGTTCGTCACTTCGTCGCCGCTGTTGCCACTTCCACCGATGGTGTTTTCGAGCTTGCCCTTGAGGTTGTCGCGGAGACGCCCGGCGAGCTGGGCGACGGATTCGTTGAGGCTGGCGGGCGCGTGATCGCCCTGCGCCTCCTGCGGGATGCGGCTGTGGGCCACGGTCATGAACAGCTTGATCCGGTTGAGCTGGTTCGCCTCGCTGCTGCCGGGATCGTAGTCCACCGCCATGAGGTTGGCGTGGGGCCGGATGCGCTTCAATTCCTTGAGTACGCCCTTGCCCGTAATGTGGTTGGGCAGGCAGCCGAACGGCTGGAGGCACAGGACGTTGCCCACCCCGTGGTCGATGAGTTCCAGCATTTCCGCCGTGAGCAGCCAGCCTTCCCCGGCCTGATTGCCCGTGGAAACGATGCCACGCACGCTGCGGGCCAGATCCGCAATCCGGGAAACGGGGAGGAACCGGCTGCCTTCGAGCGCCCGGCGCATGGCGTCGCGCAGGGATCCGGCCCCCGCGGGGATTCGATGCGCTTGATGAGCAGCCAGTTGCTGAAGGCGGGGAATGCCTTTCCGCCCATGTGCCGCCACAGATAGACGGGATCGAGCAGGCAATAGAGGAAAAAGTCCATGAGATCGGTCAGGACGGGCTCGCCGCCTTCTTCCATAATGTGGCGGATGACTTGATTGTTGGCGTCGGGATGGTACTTGAGCAGGATTTCGCCCACGATGCCCACGCGGGGCAAGGGTGCGTGAGCCTGACGGATGGCCGAGAAATCCCGCACGATGCTCCGCATGTGCGACTTGAACAGCGAGCTGTCGCCCCGCGCCGCGCTGAACTTCACGCGGTTCATCCAGTGGGCCAGCCGATCGTCCGTATCCCCGGCGTTGCGCTCATGGGCGCGGGTGGACAGCGAGACGCGCTGGAGCATGTCCCCGTAGAGGCAGCCCAGGATGAGCCGGTGCAGCAGGCGCGCGGAGATGGCGAATCCGGGCTGTCTGTTCAGGGAACCCCCGCTCAGGGTCAGGACGGGCACATCCCCGAACCCGGCCTCGCACAGGGCCTTGCGGAGCAGCGCCGGGTAGTTGGTCGCCCGGCAGGGGCCGCAGGTCTGCGCCAGCATGAGGGCCGTGCGCCTGGGATCGCACCGTCCGCTTTGCAGGGCGTCGATAAGCTGCCCGATGACCACGATGGCGGGGTAGCAGGCGTCGTTGTGCACGTAGTTGAGCCCGGTTTCGATGGCCTCGCGGCTGACCGTGGGCAGGATTTCCAGATTGTAGCCCGCGCTGGAAATGGCCTTGCCGATGATGTCGAAGTGCAGGGGGGACATCTGCGGGGCAAGGATGGTGTGCGTCTGGCGCATCGGCCTGGTGAACACCGGACGGAAGGCGGAAGCGGCGGGCCGGGGAGTGGGCGGCGTTTCGCGCCGCTCCTCCACGGCGGCGAGCAGGGAGCGGATACGGATGCGGGCCGCGCCAAGGGACGCGCCCTCATCGATTTTGATGAGCGTATGCAGCTTTCCGGCGCTGGTGAGGAGTTCCGACACCTGATCGGCGGTGATGGCGTCGAGGCCGCATCCGAACGAGGTCAGCTGCACCAGTTCGAGGTTGGGGCGCGTGCACACCAGCGCCGTGGCCCGGTACAGACGGGAATGATAGGTCCACTGGTCCACGACCCGGAGCGGTTCGGCGGGATGACCCAGGGGCGCCACACCGTCCCACGCTCGTT
>OAZX01000776.1_pt1 | contig 12425 bp, 8 predicted proteins | sample 1495341 | NCBI WGS metagenome assembly OAZX01 (sample SAMEA2580119, study PRJEB22360) | human gut metagenome | biome: human gut; feature: human-associated habitat; material: faeces | place: Denmark | collected 2008/2010 | reverse complement strand
TCCGGAATCAAAAACAGCGGTAGACCGCTTGACAGCGGGTGGGTGGTCCAGAGATTCAGGCCGGGGAGTGATCACCTGTCTTCTCTCCCATTGCAGCTGCGCTCAGGCAAGCGCAAAATTTTGAGTTCCAACCTTTCACCAAATACAGCACTCTGTCCGATGCCAGATTTCAAGCAGTTCAAAAAAATTATGACTCAAGCCATTTCCGCAGCGGCGCTTTCCGCCGCACTGTCCTCCGGCGCAGCCGCGCTTGAACCTGTTTCTCCGCAGCCTTCGCAGCCGCTCACTTACGCCAATCCGGCCTATGCCAAAGTGACGCCCGAAACCGCCAAGAAAATGATGGCTGAAGGCGTCGTAGTGATCGATGTCCGTGAACCTCAAGAGTTTGCAGAAGGTCACGTTCAGGGCGCCGTCAACGTACCGCTCTCGACCTTTCATCCCGGCATGCGGCTCGAAGCTGCGCCCGACTTCAATCAGAAAGTGCTCGTGCAGTGCCGCTCGGGGGTGCGCGTCGAACGCGCCGCTAAGATCCTGATTGAATCGGGCTATAAGCACATTTACAACATGTACGGCACGATGCAGTGGCCGTATGAGTTGGTGCGCTAAGCCGCCGACCTCAGTAGTGACGAGGTTTGATCCAGTCAAACCGTCACTTCGGCCGCTTCGCCTTGGGCTGCCCCCAAGACGGGGAGCGGTCATTCCCGCTGTGAATGGGTGCGGCAGCATGGCGACATGCTGCCGCAGACTTGTTTGAGGCCGATGGCTGCCGGCGCTTCCTCCCCCAGAAGTCCATTCAAGGGCTTCTCTTGGCTTGCTTAAGAGACTGCAGGCAAGATATTCGTTCAAAAAGCGCTCGGGCGCACAGCCTTTGAGCACTTCGCCCGAGTCAGCCCGCATGAGTCTGCGCTCATAATGGAAGAATCATCATTAATTCGCTAAAGGATCTGAAAACAGATGGCTCAAGCAATTGACGCACTCGCAGAACTCGTAGGCGCCGAAGCGGCCCGCCGCATCGTAGAATTCCGCCGCGACATGCACCAGCACCCGGAAATCGGGATGGACACGGCCCGTGCCGCTGACAAGATTGAAGCTTTTCTCCAGACGCTTCCGGTCGAACAGGTTCATCGATTCGCCGGCAACGGCGTGTGCGCCGTCATTCGCGGGAAAAAAGACGGTCCGATGATTGGTTTGCGCGCGGATACAGATGCGCTCCCCATTCAGGAAGAAACTTCAGTTGCCTGGAAGAGTGCGATTGACAAATGCGCCCATTTGTGCGGCCACGACGGTCACACCGCAGGGCTGCTTGCCGCAGCCACACTGCTCGCACAGACCAGAGACTTCGCCGGTTCCGTTGTGCTCATCTTCCAGCCTGGGGAAGAAGGCTGGGCAGGTGCGGACAAGATGATTAAGGACGGGCTCTTTGACCGCTATCCGTGCAGAGAAGTGTTTGCCATTCACGGCGCTCCTTCCCGTCCGCTCGGTACGATTGCCGTGCGCGAAGGCGCCATGACGGCTTCCGTCGATATCGCATACATGACCGTTGAAGGCCGAGGCGGCCACGGCGCTCGCCCGCAGGAAACGATCGACCCCATGCCGGCCGCAGCCGAGTTGATTCTGGCGCTTCAGACCATCGTCGCGCGAAACATCAACCCCGCTGACTCCGCCGTGGTGAGCTGCTGCTTTGTACAGGCGGGAGATCCGCTCGCGCCCACAGTGATTCCTCAGCGCGTCAATCTGTCGGCAACGATTCGTACCCACAGCCCGAAGGTTCGCGACAAAATTGAAGCGCGCTTCAATGAAATCACTCAGGGCATCGGCACGGTATTTGGCGGTGAAGTCAAGCTTGATTACCAGCGCCGCTATCCGCCCCAGATTAATGATCCTGCGCTGGTGCGCGCCATCCTGCCGGCACTTCAGTCGGTGTACGGCGAAGCGAGTGTCGACACCAAGTTCGCGCCGAGCATGGGCGGCGAAGACTTTGCCTTCATGAGCGAAAAGGTACCCGGCGTTTATATGCAGGTGGGCCTCGGCGACGAAGGACACACCGCACAGCTTCACAATCCGGGCTTTGACTTCAACGACTTGGGCCTGGCGTACGCAGCCCGCACGTTTGCTGCGATCGTGCAGGAACGCCTGCCGCTCAAGTGAGCGCTGCAGCGTAAGCTCCAGTCCATATCGTTCATGACCTCGAACAGCGCTGTTCGAGGTCTTTTTTTTTCAGCGCTCTCAGCCGCGCCGGCAGGCCTCATTGAGCGCAATGGAAGCGCACATCATGCCCATGCTGGCCGTGACGACGACGCCGGAACCGTATCCGGAACAGGCAAGTCCAGACGACTGCGTGACAGCACAGGTCTCTCCCTCCAACGGTTTTTTCACGGGCTCCGCAGAATAGACCGACGCCACGCGAAAAAGCGGCGCCATCGGCTTGCCGGGGCGGCCGGCATCGGGCGAAGCTTTGGGGAATCCGTAGGCCTTGCGCAAGCGATAGCGAACGGAAGAAAGCAGCGGATCGCCCGTAATGCGTCCGAGGTCGCCCGTGCGGATTTGGGAAGGATCGACGCGTCCGCCAGCCGCGCCGGACGTCACAATGAACTGCTTAAATTTTCGGCAGTGTGCAATGAGCGCAGCCTTAGCGCGCACTTGATCAATACAGTCAAGCACTACTGCATCCGCGGGGATTAATGCCTCAACATTGTCCTCGTCCACGAATTCTTCAACGAGACGAACTTCCGCTCGCGGATTGATGAGTGCAATACGCTCCTTGAGCGCCGCAATCTTTGCTTTGCCGTACTCGTCGCCCAGCGCCTGAATTTGGCGATTGGTATTGCTTTCGGCCACCTGATCGAGATCGATGAGCGTAATGAGCCGAGCATCGGTGCGGGCGAGCGCTTCAACCGCCCAAGAGCCGACGCCGCCCACCCCAACAACGCAGAAATGCGTCTTCGCGATGGCTTCGGCGCCGTCGCGGCCGTAAAGACGGGCTACACCGCCGAAGCGGCGTTCATAGTCGATGACGTGAGCAGATGGCTGCATGATGGACGAATCCTGTTGGAAGCGGCGGCAAACGATGCGAGACACGCTCGATCGTGCATGGTTGGAACGCCGCAATGATAGCGAAGGATCTCATGGGCTATGCTCCGCATCCGTCAATGCTGTTGCCAGGGCGTACCGACGCCGCTAAACTGCCGGCCATCCAGCCGTCTGCGGGAAAAGCCTGCTGACAGATCCAGACTTCTCCGCCGCTTCCCTCCGTTTTTTTGTTATGACAAGCTTCCTCCGGGCAGTCCTTCCTCAAACGCTTTGCGCTCGCTTTGAATCATGGCGAAAGAATGGCGCCAGCACGCCTTCTGTTTTAGTGAACGGATTGCTGCTCACGCTTTTGCTGGTGATCTTTCCGCTCGAACGCGAGCCTTTTCGGACATTAAGAAGCCGTCTGCGGGACTACTACCCTCAGATCAACCCGGAATGCCCTCGCCTTTTGGATTCACTGCGCATCATCATCCAGTCTTTTTGGCTTCTTTTTGTGAAGCCGGGCCGACCATCCGGCGCTGAGGCGGTTGAAAAAGTGCTGGCCGGATTGCGAGCTGCCGGGCGCATCATCAATCGTGTTGGCGAACTCTGGGGCAATTTTTGTCTTTCGATCATTCGGCGCGTGAAGCCGCTTTCTGAAGCGTCGAATGCCGGAGATTCAGAGAAAGTGAGCGATCGTGCGCAGTTCTCCTTCGGCGAAAAGACACTCATCGCCATTGCCGTGATTCTGGGGCTCATTCTGGCAGCGATCTGTATCACTCAGCCCTTCAATCTGCAGGGGCAGGTGGTCTTTCTCACCTTCATGTTCTTCTCGATGATCGCATTGGCACGCATCCGAGCACGTATCAGTCTGATGCTTCTCTTTGTGATCTCAATCGTCGTGTCCGGGCGCTACCTCTGGTGGCGCTGCACGTCAACGGTGAACAGCGACACAGCACTTGATCTGTTCTTTTCCTGTGCGCTGCTCCTCGCCGAACTCTATGCTTTCGCGGTGATGGTGCTCGGTTACTTTCAGGTCTGCTGGGTACTCGACCGAAAGCCCTACCCGCTCCCGACCAACCGCAAAGTTTGGCCCACTGTCGACATCTTCATTCCGACCTATAACGAATCGCTTGACGTCATCAAGCCGACGGTCTACGCCGCTTTAAACCTCGACTGGCCCGCTGACAAGCTTCGCGTCTACCTTTTGGACGACGGCAGCCGTGACGCCTTTAAAGCATTTGCCGATGAAGTGGGTGCGGGCTACATCAAGCGTGAAGAACATAACCACGCCAAAGCAGGCAACATAAATCATGCAATGACGGTGACCGACGGCGAATTCATCGTGATTTTCGACTGCGACCACGTGCCCTCATGCGACTTTCTCCTCTCGACCATGGGCTGGCTCGTCAAAGATCCGAAGATTGCGCTCGTGCAGACGCCGCATCACTTTTATTCTCCGGATCCGTTCGAGAAGAATATGCATCTCGACCGGCGTCTGCCGATTGAAAATTCGCTCTTTCACGACTTCATTCAAAAGGGCAACGACACGTGGAATGCCACCATGTTCTGCGGGTCTTCTGCCGTCATGCGCCGCGCAGCCTTAAATGAAGTGGGCGGCATTGCCGTCGAAACCGTGACCGAAGACGCGCATACCTCGCTCAAACTCAATCGCCGCGGCTGGTCTTCCGCCTTCATTGACCGTGCAGTGGCGTCCGGGCTTTCCACTGAAACACTTTCCGCTCACATCGGGCAGCGCATTCGCTGGGCACGCGGCATGATTCAGATTTTCCGTCTGGACAATCCGCTTTTCGGACGAGGCCTCACGCTGCCGCAGCGTCTGTGTTTCTTCAACGCGATGCTCCACTTCCTGCATGGGCTTCCGCGCTTGATTTTTCTCGTCGCGCCGCTGCCATACATGTTCGCGGATATTTACATCATCTATGCAACGGCAGCTTCGATCTTCGCATACGTGATTCCGCACATGGTTCACTCTGCCGTCACGAACCAGATGCTCCAGCGCGGGTACCGATATCCGTTCCTCTCGGGCGTTTATGAAACAATTCTCTCGTGGTACATCCTCATTCCAACGACGGTTGCGCTTATCGCTCCGCATGTCGGTAAATTCAATGTGACGGCCAAAGGCGGCACCATCGACAAGAAATACTTGGACTGGGATATTTCCAAACCCTATCTCGTGCTCATCGCACTCAACCTGATTGGACTGGCCATCGGCTTTGGCAAAGCGTTCTTCTCGCCCAATCCAGAGTTCCTCACGCTCATCATCAATCTCGGCTGGATTGTTTACAACCTGATGATTCTCGGAGCCTCAATGGCCGTTGCTGTCGAAGAGGTCCAGACCCATGCCTTCCCGCGTGTGCCGCTTTCCGTTCCCGTGGAAGTTGAAGCAGACGGTGTTGTCCATCAGGCTGAACTCGTTGAATATTCTCAGGTCGAAGTTCGAATCAAAAATTTGGACGAAGCGCTGACTCGTCTGTCTGAAGGCCAAGCAGTCCGACTGCATCTTTCTGACGGCGAGCACCGTTTCACATTCACCGCTGCTGCCGGTGTTTTCGAAACAAAGGGCATACGCGACTTCACCATGCGCTTTGCTGACAAAACGGAAGAACGAAACTTCAACCGATGCACCTTTGCACGCCGCGGCATGTGGGCGACCACGCCGGACCCGACGATTGACGACCGATTCCTCACCGGGTTTGTACAGCTCTGGAATATTGCCGTCTATGGCTATCGTTCGATGATTGAATTCCTGCCAGGCAAAACGCTTCCGGCACTGCGCGACGGCATCATTTCATTCCTGCCGAAAACCCCGTCCGCTTATAAAACAGAGACCTAAAGCGAATCTCAGCGATTTAGCACACGCCGAACCCAGTTTTCGATCTGCACCTTTGCATGGTCAACCTCAGTGCCGACAACGCTCAGAGACTCAAGAAACTGAGCGTTGGGAGCCTGGGCACGCAGTTCTCGGTCACTCGTTCCAAAACCGCTGCCGGCATGCGTGCAAAAGTGTGCAACCTCTTTCCCGGAGAGATTGGCAGCACTCAGAAACGAATTGACCACCGGCGGCAATTTTCCCCACCAAATTGGATGTCCCAAAAAGATGAGGTCATATTTGGAAAGGTCTGGAAGTGTTCCTGCAAGCATCGGTTTTGCATCGCAGCGAAGTTCATCCTCTGCTACACGCGTCGTTTCTCGATAATTGGCCGGATAGTTTTTTCCGTTTGAATTTCGTACAAATCGCCCCCCGTCAGTGCCGAGATGAGCTGAGCCATTTTTGCCGTATGACCGATCTCCAGCACTTCGGTGCCGCCCGGCACATAGTTTTCACCTTTTCGCGAATAGCAGACAACAAGCACTCGAGTCGAGTGTGTTTGATTTAAACCAGCTGCTCGCTCAGACGCGGCAGCCGTTTGAAGACCCATAATGGTGTCGGCATTGGACGCAGATGAGGGAATACGGCTTCGCTGCATAAAAACCTCCGCATGGGATTGGAATCAAAATTGAGGACTGAAACTACAGACAGATGACGCCTGCATCAGCCTTTTCACAATGGGTTTTCACTCTAAAGAATTGGTCTCCTGATGTTTTGCCGCATTCTGTACGATGAATGCCTCTTCCTCTTAATCAGCCGTACCCGCCTTTCTGTGCAAAGCACCGGATTCAACCATCGCCGCATATTGCCGCAAGTGCTTAGATGTCAATGAAATTAAGGTGAGCGACAAAATCCAAATGAAAACAGCACAGAGGAGCTGCCAAAGCGTCACATAGTTCGCCAGCACCGAAGCCATAAAACCAAAAATCGCTGACGCTGCATACCCAACGGCATATATCAATGCGAGCATTTCCGCGCGTTCATCCGCATGAATATCTGCCATGCCGATTTTCATTGCTGCAGCAGCGCCAATACCGCTGAACAAACCGCATCCCGCCCAGGACAATACGAATCCCAGAAAATTTTGGCAGACAAACGCGCCGATGGCTAAGGTCATGGCTGTGAGCATAAGCACCAGCGAATACTGCAGCGCACGCAGTGCACTGCCTCGCAGCAAAAAACCTCCCCAAGCAAATGGAGCGATAAAGCCTACAAAGACCGCTGCTGCGGCAAGTCGATCGTCATGCCCCAGAAGTGTTTCCGCAAGCGGCGCGGAAAAGGCCTGCGCAAAGGCGCCAAGTGCCCAGCCTCCGGTGACGGCGGCCATAAATGGCAAAAAGATCGGACGAATCCGCTTCGGCAGTTTTAAAGCTGGCATCAACAAATCCTTCAGCGGGATTGGTCGGCAATGAGCTGTTTCGGCGGAAAGGAAAATAGCGGGCAGCGTCAAGACAGCAGCCGTGCCCAGCGATAGGATCAACCACTGCAGCGGCATTTTGAGACTCTCAACCCATATGCCGGTCAGCAAAGCACCGACTGCGAAGCCAATGGAAGGTCCTCCGCCTACGATCGCTGCAGAGACTGCGGAACTTTTGGCATATACGGCAGGAATAGATTCAACAATCCACGCGATCACTGCGGAAGCCGTCAGTCCTGACGCAAATCCCTGCAGCAAGCGGGCAATATAAAGTGCCGCAAGACTATCGAGCTGGCTGAGCAGCATAAGCACAGCCAACACCAAAAGCGCGGCAAGTGCAGCCATAGGCCGTCGACCGAAACGGTTAGATAAACGGCCAAAGAAAAGCAGGCTCGCAGCACATCCCGCAAAGTAGGCAATCGTTGTCATTGCTGCGTCTCCTGTTGTTATAGCAAGCGACGTACGGATAGCTGCGAGCAGCGGTATCACGAGAGAACTTGACGCAAAGGTAAGAAGCAATACTGCAAAGCCGGCATATACACTTGTCCGTACCGAGCGCTTAGAGCGCAGACGGGCAAAATAACAACGATTGAAATCTAGAAACATGATTTTGAAAACTGGAGCTGCGAGCCACAGCACCAGCCGTTAAGCAGCCCAATACAAGCAATTAACCGCTTGGATCATAGTATCCAAAATCAATCAATTTCCCTCTGCCGCAGGCAGAGCCAGCCATTTTGAGAATGTTCGGCACAATCTTGCCAAGATTGAGCAAGGTGAGACTCTAAGGGGTGTTCAGCGCTTTTTTAATCTTCGGTTGAAAGCAATCTCACGCAGCAGCGAAGTGCATCGCAACATCTCCATTGATCACGGCTGTCAGTGCGGCAAACAAACCCTATTCCGGCCCATTTGCAGTTGGTCTTTCTGTTTACCGTATACCCATCAGTTTTAGCTTTCAACATCTGGTTTTCAGTGCCGCACACTGCTTTCAATCTTCCTGCACATCTCTTTAATTTAGTAAAATCCCTTTTTTTACGATGACCTCCGCAACGCAGCTTGTGGTTGAAGTCCCGCGCTCTGCTGCCGAACGCTCAAACACTCTGCGCGTCAGCGCTGCAGCATTGGTGCTCAAACCGCTTTGATCACTTCAGCACCTCCCCCACGATGTTCGCTCACCCCACCTTCCGCCAAGGAGCAGAGACCTTTAAGGCTGCTGCTCTTTCCGCGTTCGTTCTTTTAGCCTTACACACGCCTGCACCCAGTGCTGCGCCGATGCAGCCTGCGGCCGATTTTGCGCCCGTCTGGCGCACCGACGCGACAGGAACCCGGACGGAAATCAAGCCGCTTTTGAATTTAGTGCCCGGCGGACAAGCAAAAAGCGTGAAGCTCACAGGGCTCGTCAAGAATCAGTTTTTTGACTTTGGGGTTCGCTCGGACGATGTCATTTCCCGTGCGGATCTCGAACTGTCCTTCACTGCCTCGCCATCGGTTCTTGATACTACCTCCCAGCTCAACATCTATCTGAATGGCCAGCTCCAGCAGACAGCCGTCCTGACGAAAGACATGATTGGGAAGCCGAGCAAGCTCGTTTTCTCGCTCAATCCGAAGTCAATGCAGACGATGAACCAAGTCTCGATTGAGTTCGTGGGACACATTCAGTCGACGTGCGAGAATCCTGCGGACGATGCACTCTGGCTCAACATCAATGCTCAAAGCCGATTGGTGCTCGAAAAGCAGCGCATCCGTCTCGGCAGCGACATGGGCAAACTGCCTGCACCTTTTATTGACACTGCAACAGGTGACCCAACGGTGCTGCCCATGGTCTTTCCGTCTGCGCCGTCAGCCGCCATGAAGACTGCTGCGGCCTTGACGGCCTCATGGGCAGGCCGGCTCGCTTACTGGCGCGGTGCAGATTTCCCCGTATATTTCAATGAAGCTCCGGCAGGCGAGCACTTCGTTGTGTTCGTAACCAATACAGCCCGCCCGAATTTTCTGAAAGATTTCCCAAAAGTTGAGGGACCGCAGATCTCCGTCGCCGATGCGCCCAACAGTCTTGCTGAGAAAATGCTCATCGTCGCGGGCCGCGACGATGCGGATTTAATTGCCGCGATGAAGGCACTCGGCCGAGGCAGCAGCGTGATGATCGGCGATACCTTCAAGCCTGCCGCACAGCAGGAACCCGAGCGCCGCAAAGCCTACGACGCACCGCGCTGGCTCGACACGGATCAGAAGGTTCCTTTCAGCCGCCTAATTGAATATTCGGGACAACTTACCGCTAAGGGTTATGAGATGCCGCCCGTGCATCTGCCCGTGCGGCTCGCCCCAGATCTCTTCATGGTCGACAATGCCACGTTGGAAATGAAGGTCGACTACCGCGCCTCCAAACCCATGAAGGATGAAGCCGGACAATTCCGCGCTTTGGTCAACGGTCGACTCATTGATTCCGATCCGCTGCCGACGAAGGACGGTCATGGCTCGCGCGTGATTTCGCTCCCGGGCTTTTACGGCGCCCTATTTAACAATACCAATGACGCGCTCGCACTTGCGCAGACCAATGACTTCACGTTCGAGATGCACTACGAACGCACGTTTGAAGGCGGGTCGCCCGAGAACTGCAAGTCGATTATGGTATTCCCGCACCAATTTGAAGTCGAACCCACATCGACGCTGGAAATTTCCGGCCTCTATCACTACGCGCGAATGCCCAACCTAAAGCTCTTCACACAGACGGGCTATCCCTTCACGCGTTACGCCGATCTGGCTGAGACTGCAGTGCTCATTGCGGACAATGCCGAACCCCAGTCCATCCGCGCGATGCTTAATGCCGTCGGCCGCATGTCAGCCGCCACCGGCGCCTTCGGCAACCGCATCGCGGTGACCGGGAATCCTGCCGATCCCATTCTCCAGGACCGTGATGTGCTTTTAGTCGGGGCGATGCCGGCGCTGCTCGCTGACATCAATGAAGACGATGCCCTCAAGGTTCAAGAAGAAACCGCGAAAGCGTTTAAAGCAGGACAATTCCCCAAACCGCCTCAGCAGTCGATCTTTGCACCGGGCGTCGGCGTTCTTTCGGGCTTCAAATCACCGCTGAGTTCCGAGCACTCTGTCGTAGCGCTCCTTGCTGAAGGCGAAGCCGGTGCTGTGGTGCTTGCAGATGCACTCGGCGATGCCCAGGGGCTGGCCGCTGCCGGCGGTTCTACCACCGTCGTTTCAACGGACGGTCTGGCAGCCTTCAGTGTCGGCGACCGTTATGCTGTGGGGAACCTCCCTGTGCAGCATCAAATCTGGATGCGGCTCTCACAACACCCCGGCTGGCTCGTTTTCTTCGCGCTCATTTCCGCCGCGATCATCGGTTTTGCCGCCTTCTTCCTTATGCGCCGCTGGGTCGGTCGGAGAGCATGATGTCCAAACTCAAGCACTTCATCGTTACGGGACTCTGTGCGGCTATTGGCGCGACAGCCGCCGTGTCGGCTCATGCCTGGGATTTGTGGGATGCCTTCAAGACGGCAAGCGTTGACAACGCCCGCGTAGTGGATCGCAGTGACGAGCGCAAAATCACGACGAGCGAAGGTCAGAGCTATGCGCTCTTTTTCGCGCTTGCCGCTGACGACCGCACAACATTCGATGCGTTATTGAGCTGGACAGAGCAAAACCTGTCGGGCGGCGACATCACCAAGACGCTTCCTGCTTGGCTCTGGGGCGAAGACAAAGCGTCCCGGTCCTGGAAGATTCTGGATACCAATAATGCCGCCGATTCCGACATGTGGATCGCCTACAACCTGCTTGAAGCCGGGCGTCTCTGGAAAAATGACGGCTATACGGCCAAGGGCCGCGCCATGCTTGAACTTCTTAAAAAAGAAGTCCGCACCGTTGATGGTCTTGGCGACGTCATTCTTCCGGGACGCGTTGGTTTTGAAAAGAACGGTCTTGTCAAGCTTAATCCAAGCTACTACCCGCTTTTCATCCTGAAGCGCTTTGCCCTGGAAGATGCCTATTGGAAAAAAGTGTATGACGGATCACTGCGCATGCTCGTACGCTCTGCGCCGAGCGGCTACGCCCCCGAATGGGCGCAGTTTGATAAGTCAGGCCGCCTCGTTCCCCCGAAAGGCAGCGATTACGAAGTCGGCAGCTACAACGCCATCCGCACTTATCTCTGGGTTGGCATGATGTCGCCGCTTGACCCGGCCAGTCCGGTGCTCAAAAAGCAGTTCCGCCCCTTCCTTGAAATCGTTCGCCGCATGAACACCCCGCCCGAAGAAGTATCGGTGACGACTGGAGACGTTTCTGGTCCCGGTCCCGCCTATTTCGGCGCCTGTGTTCTCGAACTTCTCGGCAACGACCGTACTGCAGGCCTCATCCGCACGACGCTTGCTGCCGATCCCGTCAGTCCGGACCGTTACTACGGCAACGTTCTGAATCTTTACGGCCTCGGCTTCGACGACAAACGCTTTGCCTTCGATGCTGACGGACGGCTTGTGCTGCCTCGTCAGAACGGCGCCAAGTGAACGCTACAGACACTGATCAGATCGTCATGACCGACAAAAATACTACGCCGGATACACCGCCGAGTCATCCGACTCAAAAGATGCCGCCGCAAAAGACGCCCCGAGCAGCCGCCGAGCTTAAGCTCCCTTGGCGCGGGCTCGGTGTCTGGAACGTCTATTTCATTTTGAAGTTTGCGCTTGCTTACTTCAGTTATCTCAATCTAGACGTCCTTTGGAATGCGCTTCTGCTCGTCTTTTTGCTGATTCCGATTCCCTATCGGTGGCTGAACGCACTGCGCGGTCTTGCCGCTGTTGCGGCCGGTGCTGCGCTCGCCTACAGCGAAAGCTGGCTGCCGCCCATTGCGAGCCTCACAACGAACGCAGCCGCGGTGAAGGGATTTTCTCTGAACTACGTCATTGACTTTGTCCTCGACTTCATCAACTGGCAGATGGTCGGCTGGGCAGCGCTCATCTTTTGTCTTTGGTATCTGCTTCGCAACTGCGTGCGCATCACATTCATCACGATCTGCTACTTCGCGGTGATGGTGACCATGCCTTACCTTGATGCGTTCTTTGCGCCTGCGGCCCGTGAAGCTGCGGCGGGCGGCACAGAAACTGCAGAGGG
>OAZX01000772.1_pt1 | contig 12479 bp, 9 predicted proteins | sample 1495341 | NCBI WGS metagenome assembly OAZX01 (sample SAMEA2580119, study PRJEB22360) | human gut metagenome | biome: human gut; feature: human-associated habitat; material: faeces | place: Denmark | collected 2008/2010 | reverse complement strand
GCGATACCGTCGGCGCTCCCGGCTCCAAACTGCTGCTGGAGTCCATCGAAGCCTACCAACCCGTCATCTCCCTCGCCATCGAGCCCCGCAACGCCGACGAAGGCAAAGCCCTCGACGAAGCCCTCGACCGCTTCTCCCTTGAAGATCCGACCCTGACCGTCGCCATCGACGAAGGGTCCGGCCACCGCATCGTGTCCGGCATGGGCGAGCTCCATCTTGATGTAATCCTTGAGCGCATCCGCCGCGAATACGGCATCGCGCCCCGCGTGGGCCAGCCTCAGGTCATCCGCCGCGAAACGCCGAAGCGCACGGCATCCGCGACCGGCATATTCGACCGCGAGCTCGGCAAGGAAACGCACATCGGCGAAGTCGCCCTGTCCATCGCCCCGCGTGAACGCGGTTCGGGCAACCAGATCCGGTTCGCCATCGATACGGCCATCCTGCCCGCCGCCTTCGTCGATGCTGTCAGGCAGGGCGTGGAAAACGCGCTCCAGTCCGATCCCGTTACCGGTTACCCCCTTCAGGACGCGGACGTCGAAATCACCGCCATGCCCCGGCGTGACGGCTCCACGGTCGCGGGCTACCATATGGCTGCGGGCATCGCCTTGCGCTCCGCCCTTGAAGCCGCACAGGTCACGACGCTGGAGCCGCTTATGTTTGTGGAAATCTCCGCGCCGGAAGCCAACCTCGGCCCCGCCATCAGCCTGTTCGGCACGCGCGGCGGGAAAGTTGAAAACATCCTCGACCACGCGGGGCTCAAGCTTGTGCAGGGCCTTGCCCCCCTCAGCAAGCTCTTCGGCTTCTCCACAGACCTCCGGTCGGCAACACAAGGCCGGGCCGGGCTGATGATGAGGTTTGAACGCTTCGACGTCATTTAAGGCAAGCAGTTTCCAAGAGGCCCCTAGCGGGCCTTTTTTCATGCATAAGCAAATGCCATAAAGCAGGCAGACCTCTTGATGCGCCACTCACGGAATACTTGCCATATTCCGCCGCATGGAAGCCCAAAAGCTCATGCCCCCCGTTGTTAACAACAGGAAACAGTTTGTGACATTCCGGAATCATCGTTAGACGGACTAGTTGTACATATCGTTCAATTCCTCAGGCAACGCCTCGATCAAATCCATAACCCGGAGATCCAGCGCATGAGCGATCGCATACAGCGTGGACAAAGTCGGCTCTTGTGTGCCCGCCTCAAGGTATTGGATGCAACGAAGAGAACGCCCTGACTTCATGGCCAGCCCCATCTGGGAGAGGCCACGTAACTTGCGTTTTTCTTTCAGCATATCACCAAACGGCTTCGCAAAGGTCATTTTATCCATAATACCGGAACATAACCGCGAAATCGGTACTTGTGTTACGCAGTATAATGCGCTACAATAGGTTATGTATAAGGAACGCCCGAAAATTGACGCAGAACAGCAATGGATAGAAACGGGCAAGGCGTTTTTGGCGCTTTTCATAGCTGAACCCGAATTTGCCCGAAAAGCTGTGGAAATCGCCCGACGATCTCCGAGGCTCACTTGCAAGCATGCCACTATCATTCGAGAGTTGCAGCTAGTATCTGACCTTATGGTCACAATAAAACGCCGTATCGAAGAAATCGACGGAACCGCTCCGCCTCGTTGACTTCTCGCTCAAACAAAAAGCCTCCCGGCGAATAAAACCGGGAGGCTTTTTCCTCTTTCCCTGACAAGGCCAAAGAGGTGAAAGGAAGCATCCGGGGATGGGAAACCTTTTCTAAGGGGTCCCATCCCCGATTTTTTTATCAGCTATCGTAGAAAGAACGCAGAACCTGACTGCGCACGGGATGGCGGAGCTTACGGAGCGCCTTGGCTTCAATCTGGCGGATACGTTCACGGGTTACGTTGAACAGCTTGCCCACTTCTTCGAGTGTATGGTCGGACTTTTCGCCGATGCCGAAACGCTTGCGGAGCACCTGCTCCTCACGCGGCGTCAGATCCGCCAGCACGGACGCGATCTGTTCGGAGAGCTTGGTATTGACCACCTCTTCGGCGGGCGCGACGGCCTTCTTGTCCTCGATGAAATCCCCAAGGCTCGAATCTTCCTCGTCGCCGATGGGAGTTTCGAGGGAAATGGGTTCTTTGGCGATCTTGAGCACTTTCTTGACCTTGTCCACAGGATATTCCATGCGGTCCGCGATTTCCTCCGGAGTCGGGTCGCGCCCGAGTTCCTGGACAAGATAGCGGGAGGTCCGGATGAGCTTGTTGATCGTTTCGATCATATGCACCGGGATGCGGATAGTGCGGGCCTGATCCGCGATGGCGCGGGTAATGGCCTGACGGATCCACCATGTGGCATAGGTCGAGAACTTGTAGCCGCGCTGATACTCGAACTTGTCCACGGCCTTCATCAGGCCGATGTTGCCTTCCTGAATCAGGTCGAGGAACTGCAAGCCGCGGTTCGTGTACTTTTTGGCGATGCTGACCACAAGGCGCAGGTTCGAGCGGATGAGCTCCTGTTTGGCGCGCATGGCGGCGTTGTTGCCGCGCTTGATGCGCCAGAGCACTTCCTCAAGATCGCTCACATTGTGGCAGCATTTTTCCTGAAGGCGCTGGAGGATTTCGATCTTCCCAAGGATCATTTCCTTGTAGGAGAACAGCTCGTCCACGCTCATGTTCAATTCCTTGGCGGCGAGCACGGGGCTGATGTCGCGGGAATCGAGCTTGCGGAACAGGTCCTTGATTTCTTCCTGATTCTTGCCCGTGGACAGGAGGTACGCCGACAGGTCGCGCTGACAGTTGCGCATCTGGCGGACGTAGTCTTCCACCGTCTCGATGATCCGGTCGATGAGCGTCTTTTCCAGCTTGATGTCGCGCAGACGCGTGACGATTTCTTCCTTGAACGCCATGATTTCCTTCTGAATGGCGGTCACGCGGCGCTCCAGCGTACAGCATTCGTCCAGCTTGGCGTAGATTTTGCGTTTTTTCTTGAATGTCTGGCGGATTTCCTCCAGCAGCAGGATAACGCGGGTGCGCTGGTTCATCTCGTCTTCAGTAGGGTCGTCTTCCTCAATGGTCTTGACCACATCCTTCAGTTTGATGCGGTTAAGCTTGAGGTCTTCGCCCACGTTGATGAGTTCTTCCACCGCGACCGGGACTTCCACGAGCGCGTACAGGACATCCTGCTCGCCCTGCTCGATTTTCTTGGCGATGGTAACTTCGCCGTCACGATCGAGCAGCGGCACCGCGCCCATTTCGCGCAGGTACATACGGACCGGGTCCGTGCTGCGGGAGGAAAAGTCGGCGGCGTCTTCGTTGTCCACCAGTTCAAGGCGTTCTTCGGACTGCTCTCCGTCCGTTTCAGCCGAGGTGACGGGGATTTTCTTGCCGTCCTTTTCCAGATCCACAATGGCGATTTCGAGCTGATCGAAGATCCCGATGATCTCCTCGAACTGCTCGGGTGTATTCATTTCCAGCGGGACAGCCTTGTTCACTTCCTCGAACGTGAGGAAGCCCATCTCCTTGCCTTTGGCGATGAGGCTCTTGATCTGCTGGATATCTTTAATGTTGTTCCCCATGAGTCCTCTCCAACGTTTCCTGAAGGGCGCGCAAATATTCCAAATCGGCCTCAAAATTGCCTGCGCCGGCTCCCTGACGCAATGCGGCCGAAACCGAGGCCGATTGCGCGGTCAAATGCAACGTATCAAGCATGGTGCGGATTGCGCCGAATTCACCCTCTTCGTTGTCGAGAGGGGGCACGTCCCCGGTGCGACACCGGATCCAGAAACGCTTTTCCCTGGGGTCAAGATGCTGCACCACTTCATCCACAGGGTACTCTTCAAGTTTTTGCCAAAGATCCCGCGCCCACGCGGCGCTCAGAACCAGATGGGCCCCAAGCTCCCGAAGGCGGGGCAGAGAGGAGGGATACCGGACCGCAAAGGTCATGATTTCCCTGTCTCTGGGATTCGTCCGCACGGGCGGCTGGGTCTCCTGGCCGCCCGCGTTGCGCGGAAGCGCCCGCGCGCCGCGGCTCTCAATGATCCGCTCGCGCAACTCGCTTTCCGCCAGCCCCAAGCCGGTGCTCAATGTGGACGCGAAACGGCTGACGAGTTCGGGCAGTTCAACCTGCCTGAGAAACTCGCGCGCCCAGTCCACGGCTTCCCGCGGGGCCATATCGCGCAGGCAACGCACGCAGAAGGCCATGCCCTCCGGCGCATTCCTGCGCAAATCCTCAAAAATGTCCGTTCCCTGCGTCCGTAACAGGCTGTCGATGTCCTCGCCCTCCGGAAAAAGGACGACTTTACAGGACAGCCCCCGCGTCAACAGCATCTCGCACGCACGGAGCGCGGCCTTGCGGCCCGGCCCGTCGCCGTCGAAAAGCAGCTCCACGTGCGACGTAAACCCTGAAATCCGTTTCACCTGTTCCGGGGTGAACGCCGTACCGAGCACGCCCACCGCACTGGAGTAGCCGAACTGGTGCAGCGTCACCACGTCCATGTAACCTTCCGTCAACATGGCGGGCTTTCCCGTCGCAATGGCGCGCCGGGCCTGTTGCAGTCCGTACAAGTGTTCGCCTTTTTTGTATAACTGCGAATCACTGCTGTTGATGTATTTGGCTTCGTCCTCGTTGGCGATGATGCGCCCGCCAAACGCGATGACGTTCCCCGAAAGGCTGCGGATGGGAAACATCAACCGCCCGCGGAAACGGTCATACGCCCTGCCCCGCTCGCTCTTGCCGAGCAGCGCGGCCTCCACGCCCATCGATTCGCTGAATCCGGCCCGCCGCAGCACTTCCGCGAGCGACTGCCAGTCCCGGCGGCTCCAGCCAAGCCCGAAGAGTTTCGCCACCTCTTCCGAAATCCCTCTCCGGGCCATGTAGTCCCGGCATTCCGCGCCGTCCCGGCCTGAGAGGTTCTCCGTGAAATGCGCCGCCGCGATCTCATGGATTTTCAGCAGCTGCCGCCGTTTGGACATGGTTTGTCCGGCAGGCTGGCCGTCGATGGGCGCTTCTGCGGCCCGCGTTCCAGCGTGACGCCAGCCTCTTCCGCGAGCTGTTCAAGCGTTTCCTTGAAATCCAGCCCGTTGATCTGCCCGTAAAAATCGAACAAATCTCCGGAAGCCTGACAACCGAAACAATAAAAAAAACCTTCTTCCTCGTTGATGGAAAACGAGGGCTTGGTTTCCTGGTGAAAAGGACAAGGCGCTACCCAGCGAGGCCCATTGCGTTTCAGGTCCACGTACCGTCGGGCAATGTCCACCAGATTCAAGCGCGCCTTGATTTCCTGAATGGCTCTTGCGTTCCGTCCCATACGCTCCCGTACGCCTCCGGCGGCAAGGGGCGCATGGCGCCGATGCCCGTAAAGCTCATTATCCAGTGCTCGCGGCCTCCGCATCAGCCAGGCCGGTCCCTCCGGCTTTGTCCAGGGAAGACTTCCCCGCGCCCCTCATCTTGGAGCACGCCTCAATCGGGACTCTCAAAAATCTCACGCCGTTTCCGCAGTCCTTCTCATATAAAGCAGGATCTACCGCAGTCAAACCCTTTCTTCTTTTTATAAAGTTTCAGAGAGGGGAATACGCTTGAGGGGAAAGGGGTCTCCCCCCATTTCTCAAACCTACTTAAAAGTAACAATCGTCACGCCGTCACCCCCTTGATCCTCAGGGGCCAGCGCGAACGAGGCTATACCGGGGAAGGTCTTCAAGAACGCGTGCACTTCCTTGCGAAGGGCCCCCGTACCGCGACCGTGAACGATTTCCACACCCTCGCGCCCGGACAGCAACGCCCGGTCGAGGTACTGCGACAGTTCGCCGAGAGCCTGATCCGCCCGCTTGCCGCGCAGATCCAGCCGAAGGAGCGACATTTCGGGATCGCTTCCGGCGGTCGTCCGCACCAGCACGCCGGACTTCGGCTTGGTCTGCTGCTGCGGCGCATCGGCGGGGCCGAGCAACGCGGCATCGGCCCACAAGGTCACGCCGTTCATGTCCAGCTTGACCCGGTTCTGCCTGGCGTCGACTTCGCGCACCACGGCTTTCTTGTTCCAGGGACGGTGCATCACATGCTGGCCCTGCTTGAGTTCCGCAATGTCGAACGCCGGGGCCGCCGCCTCTTCCTGTTCCGGAGAAACGTGCAGTTCGGCGCGGACCTTGGCAAGCTCCTTGAGGGCCTGCTTGTGCCCGGCCTTGCCTTCCTGCCAGTCCTTCATGACCTTGGCGGACAGCTCGCGCACGTCTTTGATGAGGCGTTCACGCTCACGCTCGAAACGCTCCTGCACGGCCTTGCGCTTTTCGCGGGTACGCTGCTGCTCGGCCTTGAGCGCATCAAGTTCGCCTTCGCGCTTGGCGGCCAAGGCGTTCAGGCGATCCATCACCGCCGTCATATCCTGACCGTCCAGCAACAAATACTGTTCCGCACGGCGCAATACCGATTCGGGGAGCCCGTGCTCGCGGGCCACGTCCAGCGCCTGACTCGCGCCGACCTGATCGTAGGCCAGCCGGAACAGCGGCTTTTTCGTGCCCGGATCGAACAGCACCGAAGCGGCACGCACGCCCTCACGGGTCAGCGCGTAGGTTTTCAGGGCCGGAAAATGCGTCGCGGCCACCACATGCGCCCCGCGTTCGAGGAGGCCGTCGAGCACGGCCTGAGCCAGCGCGGCCCCTTGCGCGGGGTCGGTGCCGGCGCCGAACTCGTCGAGCAGGATGAGCGTGCGGCGATCCGTGGCTTCCCATGCGTTGCCGAGATGCCGGATCTGCGCCGTAAACGTGGAAAGATGATCATCAAGGCTCTGCTCGTCGCCGATGAACGCGTGGATCGACGTCCACCACGGGATGACGGACCCCTTCGCCGCCGGGACCGGCAATCCGGCGAGCGTCATGATCGCCAGCAAACCGAGCGTCTTGAGGCATACGGTCTTGCCGCCCGCGTTGCCGCCGCTGATGACGAGCGCGCGATCCGTGGGCCGGAAAATGAGGTCCACCGGATGCGGGCCGCCCTGCTTGCGGATCTGCGGATCGAGCGCGAGAAGCGGGTGACGCGCGCCGAGCAGGGATAACGGCGCGTCTTCCCCGTCGGGGCTGATCGTGGCGCACGCGCCGTCGAACAAGGCCGCCAGCCCGCATTTGGCAAGCTCCACGTCCAGCCGGACCAGCAGGTCCCAGGCCGAGCGGATGAACGGCAATTCGTTCTGCACGATGCCCGTAAGGTAGCGCAACACTTTGCGCTCTTCCTCGCGTTCCTCGCGCTTGAGCTCTTGCAGGCGGTTGTTCTGCTCCACGAGGAACAGAGGCTCGAAATAGCAGGTTTCGCCGGTATTGGAGTAATCGTGGATGATGCCCTGAATGCGGCCCTTGAAATTCGACTTGAGCGGCAGGACGTAACGGTCCGACGCCAGCGTCATGTAGTCATCCTGAAGGTACTGGGCGATGTTGTACTGGACAGCGAAATCCTTGACCTTACGCAGGCACATGAGGTGCAGGCGGCGCAATTCGCCGCGCACGAGCATCAGTTCGGGGGAGCTTTCGTCCTTGATGAGCCCGTCATCGCCGAGGCACCGGGACAGGGCCGAAAGGGTCATCTCAGGCAGGGGCATGGAGGCCACGAGATCCCGCAATGAAGGCCACATGGCGCCGTTTTCATTGATGGACTGGGCGGCCTTGCGGCCCTGGAGCAGGGTTTCGCGGAGCGCCCACAGCGCGTCGGCGTCGAGCGGCGCGGAGGACGGGGACACGGCGGCCTTTTCCAGATGGGGGAAAAGCCCCTCGAGATCCGGAAAATCGGACAGGCGGAAGCCGCTGTGCGCGGACCACGTGCGCACTTCGTCGAACAGGGTATGCGCGGCGTTGACGGCGTCCGCATCGCGCAACGGGAAAAGGCCGAGACTGACCCTGCGGCCGGCCTCGGATACACACAAGCCGGCAAGATGCTCCAGCACCTTGCCGAATTCAAGAGCCTTTATCGTACGGCTATCCATGCAAACTCACTTCCTCCCGGCGCGGCGTCCCGCGCGGGGGCTAGCTCAGGCGCGCCTTGACTGCGGCGCTGACGGCCTTGCCGTCCACACGGCCTTTATAGTCGCCCATCACGGACTGGATGACCTTGCCCATGCCGGACATGTTGGTCACGCCAAGCGCGGCGATGGCGGCGTCGATGGCCGCGGCCAGTTCTTCCTCGGAAAGCGGCTCGGGAAGGTAATCCTTCAAAATGGAAAGTTCCGCGGCTTCCTTCTCGGCGAGATCGGGCCGATTGGCCGCCGTGAACTGCTCGATGGAGTCCTGACGCTGTTTGGCCTGCTTCTGGACGACGGAGGCAAGCTCTTCGTCGGTGACGGGCCGCATGAGTTCCACCTGCAGGTTCTTCGCCGCCGTCTTCAAAAGGCGCAGCACACCCAAGCGCAGGGCATCCTTGGCCTTGTAGGCGGCAATGTAGTCCTGCTCGATACGCGTTGTCAGAGACATGATAATTCCCGGGAGATGATGATTGAAAAAACACGGAAAGCCGAAAGGACTTCCCGTGTATCCACCTCTATCGCCTACGAGATCGTCCGTCCCGGTTGCCGGAAAGACAAGCGGGACAAACACGGAAACGCTCCGCTCGTCTGCGGGAGGAGCCCCGCCAAAAAGGACGGGATGCACTCCCGTCAAAACGATGGAGCGTTCCAAACCCCTTGTCTTTCCGTTTCCGCATCCGGGAGGACGAAGAAACGGAAAGGACTAAGCGGCGTTCATCTTACGCATTTTCTTCAGCAGACGCTTGCGGGCGGCGGCCTTTTTCTTCTTGCGCATGACGCTCGGCTTTTCGAAGTGCTGGCGCTTCTTCATTTCAGACAAAATGCCAGCCTTTTCCACCTGCTTCTTGAAGCGGCGCAGAGCGATATCGAAGTTGTAGTCGTCTTCGTTCAGAAAGACTCCGGGCATTGGTCATCACCCCCTCTTTGCGAAATACTCTCCAAGGAGGGCGACAAAAAACACCCGGCCTGAAGACAGAAAGGGGAAGATAGACGACTTTCCGAAAAAAGGCAAGCCCTAATGACTTTCCGCCGGGTGCTCCTCACCGTGGCAACCGCAGCCGCCCCGGCAGGTGTCCCAGATCGAGCGCAGGATCACATAGCCCACGCCGGTGCCGATCACGAACAGCACGAGGTAGAGCACCCCAAAGAAGACCGCGAAATCGGGGGACCACCACGGAATGTCCTGAGGAAGGGGGCTGTGGATCGTTTCGCCGTGCAACATCTGCTTTCTCCTTACTTGTTTAGCGCATCCTTGAGCATCTTTCCGGGACGGAACCGCACCACCTTGGAGGCCGCGATGGTGATGACATCTCCGGTACGGGGGTTGCGTCCCTGACGTTCCTGACGCGTTTCCGCAACGAATGTGCCGAAACCGGTCAAGGTGAGCTTGCCGTCTTCCGCCAGCATTTCCTGGACGGATTCCAGCATGGCATTGAGGGAACGTTCCGCAGCCGCTTTGGTCATGTTGGCCCGGGCCGCAATCTGCGCGACGAGATCTGCCTTGGTCATCATCGACTCCTTCTGCTCGTTTCGGACCACGGACGGCAGGACATGGTACACCACCACGACCCGCTCCGCAATCGCGCCCGACGTCACAGGGCAGCACCTTTTATCCGGCACAACGCCCTCTGATCATGGGGCATTTATTGGGGCAAAACTTGGCTCAGCCGTTCTTTTGGTCAATCATGTTTTTTCGGGGAAGTCAACACCCCGAACGTCCAAAAATTCCGGCAAGCTGTTGAAACTGTTCCGGCGTGAGCGTCTCGGGCCGCGCTTCCGGGGCGATCCCCAGCCGCTCGAGCGCGGCGGCGGTGTCGTCCCTGCCCGCACGCCGGAGGATCGATTGCAGCTGCTTGCGCCGCAACTGGAAACAAAGCTTCAGTATGGAGGAAAGGGCCTTCGGGTCCGCGGGATGCCGTTCCCGAGGCAGGGGGATGAACGTGACCACGGCGGAATCCACCTTCGGAGGCGGATTGAACGCACCGGGCCCGACCACAAAGCCCCACTCGACCCGGACATAGCTCTGAATCCAGACCGACAGCGCGCCGTAGTCCTTGGTCCCCGGCTTGGCGTACAGCCGCTCGGCCACTTCCTTCTGCACCATGAACACCGCCCGCGTCAGGTCCGGCGTCCGGGACACGATATCCCACATGAGCGGCGAACCGACATTATAAGGCAGGTTGCTGATGATTTTCCACGGGCCTTCCAGCGACTCCCAAGGGAAGGCCAGAGCGTCGGCATTGAGCACCTGCACGGCGGGGGCGGGGCGTTCCAGCTCGGCATGATGGGCAGCCCAATAGCTGTCCTTTTCGATGAGGCGGAACTCGGCGGGGCCCCGCTCGTGGATGATGCCGGTGATGGCGCCCGGCCCGGGGCCGATTTCCAACACCCGGTCCTCCGGCCCGATCCGCAGAAGATCCACGATGCGGGCCGAGGTTTTGGCGTCTTTCAAAAAATGTTGGCCAAGGCTTTTCTTGGCCCGAGGTGCAGCAGTCAAAACATCCCTCACACGGTTCAGGGAAAAAGACGTTTTCCCATTGAAGCCGAAATACTACCCGTTTCGCCCCGGCTGTCAATGATGCCCGGGGTCCGCCCCGCGCGTCCGTACCCTTATTTGCACAAAAAGACACAAGCACCGGGCTACGGTCCCGCAGCCCGGAAAAAAACACAGCAACCACGCGGGGGAAAAGACCCCCTTGACATCTATAGAGACTACTCCCTATGACAAACGGTAAGAACAGATCGAAAGCGGGCCCGCCGTGCGCGGGGCCTCACGGAGATCCTTATTTCCCGTGCCCCGTTGCGCGGGGAACATAACGGCACTCCCTCCGGGGTGACCCGGAAGGAACTGGTAACACCCACAGAAGCAGGAGAGGACTATGTCCAAAGCCTTGGATAGCCAGCGAACCTACGCCCTGATCGGTACAGGCGGCTGCGGAAAAACCTCACTGGCGGAAATGCTGCTCTTCCAGAGCGGCGTCATCAACCGTCTGGGAGCCATTGAAGAAGGCACGACCACTCTTGATTACGAACCGGAAGAAATCAAGCGCCGCGGCTCCATCCAGCCCGGATTCGCCACTTTCCTCTGGAACAAGGACCGCCACTTCCTCATGGACGTCCCCGGCGACACCAACTTTACCGGTGACCTTCCCTACCTGCTGATGGGCGTCGACGCGGCCGTCCTCGTCATCGATGCCGTCGACGGCGTGCGCCCCCTCACCCGCCGCATCTGGAACGCCGTGCGCGAAGCCGGACTGCCGTCCTTCGTGTTCATCAATAAAATGGATCGCGACCGCGCCGACTTCGATATGGCCTTCAACGGCCTTTCCTCAGTGCTCGGCATGAAGCCCGTTACCCTGTACATGCCGGTCATGACTGACGGCGTGTTTACCGGCGTCGTGGACATCCTCGGCGGCAAGGCCCTTATGTTCGGCGAAAACGGCGCCGTGACCGAAGCCCTCATCCCCGACGCCATCGCGGACGAAGCGGCGCTCCTGCACGACACCACCGTCGAAAACATCGCCGAGTCCGACGAAGAGCTGATGGAGAAATACCTTGAGGAAGGTTCCCTTTCCGAAGAAGACCTCGCCTCCGGCCTGCGCAAGGGCGTGCTCAACGCCAGCCTTGTCCCGGTCGTGGTGGGCTCCTCGCTCGAAAACAAGGGCGGGCGCGAACTGCTCGACGCCATCGCCCGCCTCTTCCCCTCGCCGCTCGAACGTCCGGCCTTCCTCGACGCCGACGGCAACGAACGCGCCTCCAGCGACGAAGGCCCGGCTTGCGGCTTTGTCTTCAAGACCATTGCGGACCCGTTCTCCGGCCAGCTCAACATGGTGCGCGTGATCTCCGGCACCATCAGCTCCGAATCGACGCTCAAGAACATGCGTACCGAGGAATCCGAACGCCTCGGCACCCTCCTCTATCTTGACGGCAAAACGCAGACTCCCTGCAAGGATGTGCTCGGCCCCGGCGCGATCATTGCGGTGGGCAAGCTGAAAAATACCCGCACGGGCGACACGCTCAGCGACGACAAGGCCCCCTTCGCGGTCGCCATGCCGCAGCTCGCCCCGCAGCTCATCACTTTCGCCCTCGCGCCGAAGGAAAAGGGCGACGAAGACAAGGTGTACGCCGCCGTCCAGAAGCTGCTGGATGAGGACGTGACCTTGAAGCTGAGCCGCGACGAGGAATCCGGCGACATCCTGCTTTCGGGCATGGGCCAGCTCCACATCGAAACCGCCGTCGAGCGCGCCAAACGCCGCTACAAGGTGGAAATCCTGCTCAAGACGCCCAAGGTCCCCTACCGTGAAACCGTTCGCGGCAAGGTACAGGTGCAGGGCCGCCATAAGAAGCAGAGCGGCGGACGCGGCCAGTTCGGCGACTGCTGGATCGAAATGGAAGGCTTGCCGCGCGGTTCCGGCTACGTGTTCGAAGACGCCATCGTCGGCGGCGCCATCCCGCGCAACTACATCCCCGCCATCGACAAGGGCGTTCAGGAAAGCGCGGCCCGCGGCTTCATCGCCGG
>OAZX01000765.1_pt1 | contig 12599 bp, 12 predicted proteins | sample 1495341 | NCBI WGS metagenome assembly OAZX01 (sample SAMEA2580119, study PRJEB22360) | human gut metagenome | biome: human gut; feature: human-associated habitat; material: faeces | place: Denmark | collected 2008/2010 | reverse complement strand
ATCTTTATTTAGCCTTTTTCAGTTTGGTACATTAAAAAATTATAATCCCATTTTTAATCCTCTAATTTAATATTTTTGTCATTATACTACAAACGGAACGTACGTTCTATTTATAGGGACTTTCAGCGTATCGATTAAGAGTGAGGTACAAAATATAACAACCCTGATCATTAGTTCTAAAGATCAGGGCTGTTTGGATCTATTTTATTTTAACAATAAATTCGTAAAGATTATTTATATCATCTAGGTTCTGATTACATTTAAAACTGTCATAACAAATGTAATCTCCTTTTTTAGTATATGTTCCACTACTCTTATTATGTTTAGTTTTATTGAGAAAGAGTGATGTATCAGATTCCTGATTACAAATTTTACAGAATCCTTTTACTTTATTTGGTGAAATTTCGCCATATATACCTTCGAATTTATCATCTAAATTTTTATAAACGATATATTTTCGGTTAGAAGAATTATCATTCCATCCTAAATATGAAATTTCTTTTGTATCAATTAAATTTATATCTGGTCTCTTTAATTTTTTTACTTTACGAAAAATTTTCTCCAGTTGACTTGATGAAGGTATTTCAAAATCTTGGATGTACACTTTTAATTCATTTAAAAGATGTTCTGCTTTTTTCTTAGTTAATTTTACATCGTCAATCGATGTAATAAAGTCCGAGATATCAATATCTTTTTCTTTAAAGATATCATTAATTTCATTTAGTAAAAAATCTTTTTGTGTTTTATGGGAATTCATATCGTTTGTACGATATAACTTAATCAATTGATATACTAACTGCTTTACTTTAACAAACTTATACACTTCTATTTTATTCATTTCATATTCCTCCATTTTTGTTGAAGTACTTTGTGAAATGAATGCTATTCATAACTAAGTACTTCTTATCTTTGAGTTAGAGTACTATAGCGTATGATGTATGACATATTTATATGTCGCATTATAATCAGCTCCTATAAAAATCTTCCATACTATCTTAGCAGATGATTTTATAAAAGTGAATAAATACCCTTTAAAATATCTAGTGGCATATTTATACTTATATTATATTCAGTAACTGCTCTTTTACTTATTTCAGCATCCGAATCAAGATTTATCACTTCAAACTCTAGTATCTAACTGGATATAAATGGAATTCAACAGTTACTCCCGCTTCTGTTAATGCTCATTGTCTTATCTCGAAACCGATCAAGTGATCCGACTGTCGTATGTGTAGATGGTAAATCACTAAAGTCTGTTTCAAGAATTGGTACTGCATACTTCGGTGTATCTCCTTCAACACCTTTAAGATACATAGACCATGCAAACTAATTCAATTCTTTACTCCATACTCTCTTATCATTAAATTCATTACTTGATTATGTTATACATACATTATTGCATTATAGCTTCATTCACTATTTATCATTCCCAATCTTTATTACATAATTCTTTAGCGATTTGTTCGGTGGTTAAGCAATCCCTATTCAAAATTTCATTCACATTAAAATACTTAACTCCCATCAATCCACCTTTAGATGTTTTCTTGTAGTCTGTCTCTATAAAATCTTCAATTAAGTAATAATAATGGGGTTCGTTCAATAGATTAGTCCACTTTTCTTTCCCAAGCACCATTATTTTATTTTTAACTATTTCATACTCATCAATCGATAACTCAGTACCTACAGGATAAACTGTCTTCAAGGATAATGAGCTCTCATTTATTTCCGTCACTATTACTTTGTCTACTTTTCCGATAGCTTTTATTGCTTTGTCTTTATATAGCCCAATGTATTCTATCGGCTTGAAACTGTAACCTCTTTTTTCAGCAGGATGAAAGTAAATATTATGTTTAAGGTTATCATCAAATGAGCTACCTGAAAGACACATTCTCATCCTTTCCTCAATATCATCTTGAATCGTCTACACTTAATTGGACATATTATAAGAGAATCAACTAGAAAATATTGGATAACTATTACTACTTACTTTAAATGTTATTAAGGAAATCTTTGACTTCATCTTTATGAATCATATTTTTAATTGGTAATGCATCTAATACTGCTTCTTTATGCTTATAAATGGGTTTATTCATTCTTGAATCTAATAACACTAATAAACCTTTATCCTGCTTTGTTCTTACTAATCTTCCTACACCTTGTTTCAGTTTAATTATCATTTCAGGAACTATAACTGCTTCATTACTATCATTTAATTTAGTAATCTTATATTTTGTAATTGGATCAATCGTAGGAAAAGGTAATCTGACAATAACTAATAATGTTAATAATTCATTTTTTAAGTCTATTCCTTCCCAAAATACTCCCGTACCCAATATTACACCTTTAGTTTTTTTAAATGATTCAATAATTTCATTTTGACTTTTACTACCATCATCTACATAGATAGTTTTATTAAATTTCCTTTTTGATAAATCATTATATACACCGTCAATGTCATCTTTAGCAGTAAACAATATCAAAGTGCCTCCCTTATTTTGGCTTGCCAATTCAAAAATATGTTTACCTATTTCTTCATAATATTTAACATCACGTTTATCAAATTTTGGTAAGTTTGGAGGTATGTAGAGCCTGCTTTCCTTGTACGGAAAATCATTATACTTAATATCTTCCTCATAGCCTTTAAAACCAATTATTTCTTTAATGTACTCATAGCTATTTTCATTATTAGTTTTATTAGTAATTGTTGCAGAAAGACATACAACTGGGTAACTTGTACTAAAAACTGTTTTTCTAAGTGTTTCAGCAATATTATTGGGACAAAATGAAATATCAATTTGGTCTTGCTTAGTTATTTCAGTCCAAAATATATATTTGTCGCTGTTATTTTGAAGATTTTTAAATAATGTTAACAGATTATTAGCTATTTCTAATTGTTCATTACTAACTAACGAAGATTGTTTAAATACAACAATATTATTAACATCGAATTCTTCGACTATTTCCTTTGTCATACTAATTAATTTGGCCATTTGATGATGACTAACAGGTTTTATATCAACTCGTCCAGTAGATAAACAATTACCATTTTTGTATATCTCACTTTTGGCACTATCCTTTTGAAGATTAAACCAATCTTCAATCATTTTTATATTTTTTAAATACCGAGATCTACTACCAACTCGGTTTGCGCCTTCTTTTATTTTATTTATCACAGTTTTAGAGTTAATAGTTTTAGTCATGTTAGCACGTTGTTTCTCTTCTAAGTTGTGAACTTCATCTACGATTAGCATACAAGGATCATCATAGATTAAACTCTCTTTTCCAAAGGTTAACTTTTTAAAATTCATCATTAACATATCTTGATTAACGATTATGACTTTCGGCTTATATTCATTGAGTCTAATATATCTATTTCCCTCTTTTAACTTATTTCTCATTTTAAAATAAGCGCATTCATTTTTATAATGACATTTACTCATAATACAATTATTGGTAGATATTTGATTCCATTTTAAATTAGTCTCACGTACAGTTTGTTTTGTTAGACCTTTATTTGCTATATCTAAAGCTTCCATTAAATTTAATTTACTTAAATTTTTACGGTGAATTTCTTTAAAACAAGGATAGTTAGTTACACCTTTACCTACTATACAATCAACAGATATATGTAAAATTTCTTCAACTTTCTGTATATCATTGACTAGTTGCTCAGTTAATTGAATTGAGGAAGTCGTTACAATTAAAGGCTTTTTAGTATTTTTTGAAATCAATATACCAGGAATTAAATATCCAAATGATTTTCCTATACCTACTTGCGCTTCTACTATTAAATTTTCTCTTGAATCATAAGCATCAAATACATCATACATTAAAGTTTCTTGCCCATCCCTTGCTTCCCAGCCTTTATTTTTCATATTTTCAATAGCCTTTGTTATATGATCGAATATAATTTGATTACTCTCATTCATTACATCACCCCAAGATTAATTTAAACTAATTATACACCAATTAAGAACACATGTTCTTTTCACAAGTTTTTACTTGTAGATAATGTGTTTAAGTTAGTTATTGTATCCAATAAGATTAAGAGATATATCTTTAATAGCTCTATGAAGTTTATTCCTATCTTGATCATTAAAGTCTCGACCTCTTAACCATCTAATTTCAAATTCATGTTTGAGTAAGATAAAATATTCTTTAATACTATTTCTTTTATATCTGTTTTCTATAATTGCATCTAGATAAGGGATCCTACCATATTTCACATTCATTAAATCTCTAATTCCTTCTTCAATTTCTGCTCGTTTAACCCACTGTTCGATTTCGAATAATATATAATTAGTAATATGACTAATATCGTTAATCAATGAATTTATATTATGATATTTTTTTATATTATCAATAAAAGCTCTTAGAACTACTAATCTTAGCCACGGAAATTCTATATTTGCTAACTTCATACTAATTTCGCCTATTTCTTTTTCAATTATCTTGCTACTAGTAGCTAGTTTATACTTTTTGATTAAATGTATCATCCTTAGTAACTCATTATAAAGTACAAATGAGTAATCTAATTCTAAATATAGAAGTGCTCGTAATTGTTCAAAGTCATTGCTATAGTTATCTATTTCATCTATAAAATAACTATATAATTCATATAAATTTTTATAAGCAATCAACTTTGGCTCCAATTTTATGTCAAATGTATTCTTACTTATTTTATCTAAAATTTGTTCAATATTAGAATTTAGTTGTTTATAAGTTTGGCGTAAGCTTTTAATAATATTGGGGTCAATGTATTTAGTCCCAGCCATCAATTTTGTTTCACCTAAACGTATTGCTAAGATACTTTTAAAAGATTCTGGATGAATGACTTTTTCTTCTTCCCAAGCTTTTTTTGGCTTTAGTTTTACCCGTAAGTAATTGTGAATATTGCTTGTTTTATAGAATCGATGAAATGTCTCATAATCATAAATAACTATATCCTTCTGTATTAGATTATGGTAAAACTCCTTAATGTTCTTATATTTATCTATCGAATTACGTTCATGTTTCCTGATCATTAGATGTATTGCAATCTCAAGTTCAATAATATCTCTTAATCTTTCGAACAACTCATTTTTCCAATTATTCATTTTATCTCTCCTTTTATACTTTACTGAGTTAATACATTAATGTATTAAATCGATAAAAAGTGTTATTAAAACTCTCTATGACTTAAAATTCTGATCCTTGCAATAATTCAAGTGTAAAGTTGATTAAGTAATTAGTCACTTTACTAGCAATTAAGTAAGGAGTGATTTTTATGACTTATAAAAGTCATGAATTTATAAATTTAAAAAATGTAGATTTAGCTATTGCATGGAATTTACAGGAAGGAACTGATTTTACGATTGGAGATTTAACTAAAAAGTCAGGGATTAACTGTTCTAGAGATGTTCAACGCGAGGTAGGACGTTGGTTCGCATACTTCGTAAAACATACACCTAGCATTCCTTTTATTATAATTGGTAAGAGAAATGGTAGTTTATTGTATAAAAAAACAGGTCCTAATCCACTCAATAACAGCACCCCTTCGAAAGGAGGTGTTCGCTAATGAGTCATCATGACATTTTTAGACTAGGCCTATACCATTTAGATACAATGGGTTGGCATAAAACTATCCCACCTAAAAAAGATGGAGATGAGAAAAAAGTGGTGACTATGTCTAGTTGTATCACTGTTGAAGCTAAATTTTGGCATGCCTCAGAAAATACAGAAAAGATAATTATTTCTAACGGTAAAGATAAAGAACATACATTTGACTCTGATATTTTAACAGCTCGAAAGTTACCTTCCTTGATTAAATATGGTCACAGTATCAATGAAAATTATATAAAAGATTTGAGCTATGCACTACAATTAATGCGCGATGAACTGCCCACTTCTGATTTATATGATGGCTCGGGCATTATAGAAACACCCCACGGTTATATTGTAATGATAGATACCATTTATACATCTAAACAATATGATCAATTATCATCTTTAGATCCTATTGTCGATAGTGCTTATCCATTAGAGCCTAAAGGTACATTTAAAGATTGGTTAAATATGTATATTAACGAAGTCAAAGGTCATCTTCTTCTAGAGTTAGCGGTCGTATTTGGAATTTCTGCCTTAGTGACAAGCTTTCTGAAGTACAAACGTGAAATCGAATTTGCAGGAATTATCTTTAGTTTTACAGGCCAGTCATCAACTGGTAAATCAACAGCAGCAGCTTTAGCAGTATCCGTCGCTGGAAATCCAACTAAAGGTAATCAAACACTTTTTCGAGGTTGGAATGCCACACGTAATGCACTTGAAAGTTACTTGAGTAACAATTTTGGTATACCTATTGTATTTGATGAACTCTCATCAGCAACTTTTAAAGATACAACGGGGTTATTGTACTCTATCGCTGAAGGTCAAGGGCGTCAACGTTCCAATGTACACGGAGAAGTTAAAACGCCTAAGAATTGGGGCACTTCTGTGATTTCAACCTCTGAATACAGTATCTTTACTGATTCTGCTCAAAACGATGGATTACGTGTAAGAACCATCGAGATTAATGAACAATTTACTACAAATGCGACCAATGCTGACAATATCAAAAAAGCTGTGGCACTAAACCATGGTCATGTTTTACCGTTAGTAGCTCAATACCTTATAAATCGTGAAGATGAAGTTATTCAATGGTTTTACAAGGAAGTAGATTGGTTTGAAGCTAAATTGAACAGTGAAACAAACAATACAGGTATTCGTATGTTTAAGCGTTATGCAGTCATTACAACATCTGCGAAAATATTAGGTCGTGTTTTAGCTACAGATATTGATATCGCTAAAATCAGAGACTACTTTATTGATTATCATGCTCATACAGTCTCTGAACGATCACTGGCAGATAAAGCGATCGAAGTCATTACTCAATTTGTAGCACAAAACCGTGGTAAATTTTCTGATGATACAGCGTTAAAGAATATGTTCGAGAACTATGGACTAATTGCCTTAAAAGATAATCATATCGAAGTCAAAATCATTGCGTCTGTATTTAAAAATATGTTGTTAGAGCATCACTTCCAAGATGTTAATAATGTTGTTAATGCACTAAGGGATAAAGGATTTATCGAATCTGACCATGATCGAATTACAACAAAAAGAACAGTCAAAGATGGCAATGGCAAAAAACAGTCACTTGTCTTTTACCATTTAAAGCTAGATTCAGAATATGCGTCTATTTTTGGTCTAACTAAAGATGCTGAACCTATTAAAGCTGAAATTAACTTGGATAACAAAAAGATACTTGAATCATGGAAAAAACAGAATGATGATTTAATTGATTTTTAATAACTTAAAGATGAAATCGTACAGGAGTGAATAAAATGGATGAATTGATTGAATTACTAGCTGATTTAGTTGTTGAAGAAATTAATCATGCTGATGACTAATAATAACGCCCAACACCAGCAGGTGTTGGGCTCATCTATAAATTCGTTCATAAATATATATTATCACTTTGGAAGGAGGAAATACGATGAAACAAGCAATAGGTTACTTACGACAGAGCACTACAAAGCAACAATCCTTAGCAGCACAAAAACAAACCATCGAGGCATTAGCCAAAAAACATAATATTCAATACATTACCTTTTATAGCGATAAGCAATCAGGACGCACTGATAAGCGGAACGGTTACCAACAAATTACTGAACTGATTCAACAAGGACAATGTGATGTATTATGTTGTTACAGATTAAACCGACTTCATCGCAATCTTAAAAATGCATTAAAACTCATGAAATTGTGTCAAAAATACCATGTCCATATCTTAAGCGTTCATGATGGCTATTTTGATATGGATAAAGCATTCGATCGGCTCAAACTCAATATTTTCATCAGCTTGGCCGAACTAGAATCTGATAATATAGGCGAACAAGTCAAAAATGGAATCAAAGAAAAAGCGAAACAAGGTAAAATGATTACAACACATGCACCCTTTGGGTATCACTATCATAATGGTACTTTCACGATAGACACAGTAAAAGCACCAACAGTAAAAGCTGTGTTCAATTATTACCTTCAAGGTTATGGTTATAAAAAAATTGCGCAATACTTAGAAGCTGATGATAAATTCATTAATCGTAAGCCCTATCAAGTGCGTAATATTATCCTTAACCCTAATTACTGTGGCCGTGTTATCAATCAATACGGACAATATGAAAACATGTTCCCAGCTATTGTCAGTACAACGATATACGAAGAAGCTCAAGTTACCCGAACTCAGAAACCAGTAAAACGTAAGCCGTCAGAAAACCAACTCAAACAAAAAATCAAATGTCCTTATTGTGATTCAACACTAACTAATATGACCATTAGAAAAAAGCACCATACATTACGTTATTATGTTTGTCCTCAAAATATGAATGCATCTCGTTTTGTCTGTGAATTCAAAGGGATCAACGCACAAGAATTAGAAACAAGTGTTTTAGCGACTTGTCAGGACTTCTTTCAAAATCAACAGCTCTATTCAAAAATAAACCATACTATTCAACAACGACTCAAAAGACAAAGAGATATAGAAACTAAAACTACACTCAATCACGAGCAGCTGATAGAAAAATTAGCCCAAGGCAAAATTGATGCAGAAACGTTCAGAGAACAAACGCAATCATTACGTCAGCAATCAAAACCTATATCATCAATCAGTACGTATCAAATTCGAAAAGCTTTCCAAAACATCATTCAACAACGTTTCACGCTAAACATGTTGTACCCCTATATTGATGAAATTAATATTTCTAAAAATAAAAGCCTCGCTGGCATCTATTTCAAAAATGAACCACTGAATATTGTAAAGCAGACTATGGAATTATCAATTGTATAATTAAAGAAAGGATGGATTATAATGGATAAAATGAAGAAAAAGCTTGTAGGAGGCTACATTCGCGTATCCACAGAGAGACAAGTAGAGGGTTATAGCATCGAGGGACAAATTACACAAATAGAGCAATATTGCCAATTTAATGGCTATGAACTCGTTGATATATATGCAGATCGGGGTATATCAGGAAAATCTATGAACCGTCCTGAATTACAGCGCATGTTAAATGATGCTAAAAATGGAAAATTAGACTGTGTTATGGTTTATAAAACAAATCGTTTGGCACGTAATACTTCCGATTTACTTACAATCGTCGAAGAACTTCATCGCCAAAATGTTGAATTTTTTAGCTTGTCTGAACGCATGGAAGTCAAAAATTCAACAGGCAAGTTAATGCTCCAGATACTTGCAAGTTTTTCCGAATTTGAAAGAAATACAATTTTAGAGAACATTTACACTGGACAACGTCAAAGAGCTTTAGAGGGCTATTATCAAGGCAATCTTCCATTAGGATATAATAACATACCTGATAATAAAAAAGAATTAATGATTAATCAACATGAAGCCAATATTGTGAAGTATATCTTTGAATCTTACGCTAAAGGTCATGGCTATCGTAAAATTGCCAATGCACTCAATCATAAAGGTTATGTCACTAAGAAGGGTAATCCATTTAGTATTTCAGCTGTTACTTATATTCTCTCAAACCCATTCTATATTGGTAAAATTCAATTCGCAAAATACAAAGATTGGAATGATAAACGACGTAAAGGATTAAACGATAAGCCAGTAATCGCTGAAGGTAAACACACGCCTATTATTAGTCAAGATTTATGGGATAAAGTGCAAGCACGTAAGAAGCAAGTAAGCAAAAAGCCACAGGTACATGGTAAAGGGACAAATCTGTTAACTGGAATAATTGTCTGCGAAAAATGTGGTGCAGCATATGCAGCTTCAAATACAACCAACACACTCAAAGACGGTACTAAAAAACGCATTCGGTATTATTCATGTAGTAACTTTCGTAACAAAGGATCAAAGGTATGTTCAGCCAATAGTGTTAGAGCTGATGTTATCGAAAAGTATGTTATGGATCAAATACTCGAAATAGTCAAAAGTGATAAAGTTATCAAACAAGTTGTCGAACGTGTTAATCAAGAAAATCAAGTCGATGTAGCTGCGCTCAATCATGATATCGCTTATAAACAACAACAATTTGATGAAATTAACACTAAACTTAAAAATCTAGTTCAAACCATCGAAGACAATCCAGACTTAACATCTGCACTCAAACCAACCATTCATCAATATGAAACACAACTCAATGACATTACAAATCAAATGAATCAGCTCAAGCACCAACAAAATCAAGAGAAACCATCTTATGATACGAAACAAATCGCTGCCCTATTACAACGAATATTTCAAAATATAGAATTCATGGATAAATCACAGCTCAAAGCTTTGTACCTAACGGTTATTGACCGTATTGATATTCGTAAAGACGAGAATCATAAAAAACAATTCTATGTCACTCTCAAGCTCAATAATGAAATTATTAAACAACTTTTTAATAATAACAATCTAGACGAAGTGCTCCTCAGCACTTCGTCTTTGTTTTTGCCTCAAACACTCTACTTTCAAATATAATATCTATGTACTGTCCTTTCGTCATTCAATAACACTCATCTAACAAATATATTCAACACGCTAACAAATCATGGCTCAATGTGAAGCTTATATTGATATGACGAAAGAACATCCCAAAACAAAATATAAGTGGGATAGTAACGGGATTGGCTAACTTCATGTAGGAGAAGGATTACGCAAGCGTAATCCCAAAATCCCGTTATTATTTATAAATAAATAATATAAAAAGAAAAAGTAAGTCGTAATAACACCACCAAATCCAAATGATATATAAATATATAGCTATATTTCCCAACAAATGAGCGGGATAACGGGATTTTCTTGTCATATCAATGTTTGTAGCAGTTTTTCATATGGGATTTTCTCTTATTCCCACCGGGATTCGTAATAAATGATAAATCAAATATATATTATCTCAGTGATGTATATGAAATACATCGCTAACACTATCTAGGAGGCAATGATATGAAAACAACCACTCAAGAACTCAAACAATATATAACTCGTCTATTCCAACTATCTAACAATGAAACATGGGAATGTGAAGCGTTAGAAGAAGTAGCAGAAAATATACTTCCTACTCGCTTTGTAGACCATACTCCACTTGCGCATCTTACACTTGAAACTTATACCTACTATAACGATGAACTACATGAGCTAAGTATCTATCCATTTCTAATATATGCTAATAACCAACTCATCAGTATTGGTTACCTGGATCATTTTGATATGGACTTTCTCTACCTCACAGACACTAAAAACACGCTTATCGATGAACGTCATTTACTAAAACAAGGAGGGAATCATCATGAATAATTGGATTAAAGTGGCACAAATATCTGTTACGATTATTAGCCAAGCGATTATCATCATGAAAGAAATTCAAGATGAGGTAAAATAACATGAAAATCAATCGATACATCACAAGAGGCATTAGTGAACAACTATCTCTAGACCTTCAAATCTTACTTTGGAACATGGTAAAAGAACGGGACAATCAACCTCATACAGATTACCTACACATTTTTAGACTGCAAGAAGATGAGAATATACTCTCAATCACACATGAACAAGAACAACCCGCATACAAATTGGAATATCACTATACAAACTATGTAAAAAATCAAAATGCATTACCTAAGAAAGTCTACGTCATCCGAGAAGATGATGTAGACGCTTTTTATTATGTGATGCTTTTACCAGAAGAATACTAAAGGAAGTGACGATATATGAATACAATCAAAAGTACGATACACACAGAAGCTATATTTAGCGATGATGAACAACACCGCTACTTACTCAAGAAAACATGGGATGAAAAGAAATCTGCTTGTACAGTGATAACGATGTACCCTCATTTAGATGGTGTATTATCACTCGATCTTACCACTGTTCTCATTCTTAACCAATTAGCGAATTCTGAACAATATGGCGCTGTATATCTAGTGAATCTATTCTCTAATATCAAAACACCTATGAGTATAAAGCATCTCAAAGATAAAGAACCATACGATGAACACACCGACATTCATTTGATGAAAGCGATAAGTGAAAGTGAAACAGTGATTTTAGCCTATGGTGCTTATGCGAAGCGGCCCGTTGTCGTCGAACGTGTAGCGCAAGTGATGGAAATGTTAAAACCTCATAAAAAGAAAGTCAAAAAGCTCATTAATCCAGTAACGAACGAAATCATGCATCCACTCAATCCTAAAGCACGTCAAAAATGGACATTGAAATAAAAGGAGGATTATCTATGAACCATGAAACCACACACTCAGACTGGCGAACGGTTGCTAATTGCTTAGCATCGCAAAATTATATTTCAATTGTAAAAGGACTAGTACATCATTTTACAGCTATTGAAGATGAAGAAATACTTCATAAAATCTATGAAGATTTTATGAATGACGATTGTATTACAACGGTACTTAATAATGATTTACAGACAATTATTAACCATTATCTATCAAAATGAAAACTATATTCTAATAAAACTAGAGCATCCTTCACTTTTGCGGTGAGGGATGCTCTATTAATTTATTTTTTTAAATATTACTTAATAACCTTTTCAATGACTCTTTTTGTTGCT
>OAZX01000761.1_pt1 | contig 12668 bp, 13 predicted proteins | sample 1495341 | NCBI WGS metagenome assembly OAZX01 (sample SAMEA2580119, study PRJEB22360) | human gut metagenome | biome: human gut; feature: human-associated habitat; material: faeces | place: Denmark | collected 2008/2010 | reverse complement strand
TCACCTATATTTATGGAGCCGATGGCACAAAGCTGAGAACAGTCCATAAGATAGGTACTACCACCACGACGACGGACTATTGCGGAAACGTGGTCTATGAAAACGGAGTCCAGAAGTTGCTTCTTACCGAAGAGGGTTATGTAACTTTGAGTGACAACAAGTATCACTATTACTTGAAAGACCATCAGGGGAATCACCGGGTAGTAATCAACCAGAGCGGCACGGTAGAGGAAACGAACCATTACTATCCTTTTGGCGGCGTATTTGCAAGTACAAGCAATACTCAGCCTTACAAGTACAATGGCAAGGAGTATGACTCGAAGAAAGGCTTGAACTGGTATGACTACGGGGCAAGGCATTATGATGCAGCGTTGGGAAGGTGCCATACCAATGACAGGTTTGTAGAGAAGTATTATTCGATGTCACCGTATCAGTATGGGGCGAATAATCCGGTGAATAACATAGATGTGAATGGAGATACAATTGTTGTAAATCCGAACCCGAATGGTTTGATAGATAATGTGAAAATGTTCTTTGGATTTGATACTAAGTATCAAAAGGATGTGAAAGTCGATTTGTAGCAACTTAAGAAAGATGATAAAGGAGTCGCTAATATTATCACTGAGTTGGAAGATAGTGAGAATATTCATTATATTACAATGCCTAAGAAAGGGGCTTCTAATTCAACGCTAATTGATAAAGAAAAGGTTGAAATGAAAATCTCACAAGGCAGTATAATCCATTATGATCCCAATAATAGAAGAAGGAGTCGAAATGAAAAAGAAATGAGAACTCCAAGAGTCGGATTGAGTCATGAACTTCAGCATTCGTTTGATGTAGACAAGAAATTTGCCACTTATGAAACAACGGAAAATGGTATAAAACTAATGGAGGTACGCGCTGTTAATACAGAGAATAAGATTAGAAGAAAAACAGGTGATCCTAAAAGAATTGAATATGGTGGAAAGAAAATACCTAAAAAACTATTGGAGTAACATAATTATACCTTTAGTTGTTGTAATTGGAGGAATCGCTTTCTTCTTTCATATAGTGTATAAGCATTCTGAAAAAGCGATGATGGTTTCTGATCTTGATAGAGTACCTATAACTTCTTTAATGTCAGTAAATATAAAATGGCAAGATTCTACTTATTGTACAGTGTTGGAAAGTGTAGAATTATTTTCCATATTGGAGGAAGAAGGTAAAAAGACAATTCCTCAATTGAAACTTCCAAAGAAAGAGTTCATTGAACTTTCGTACAAAGATACTTTAATAGTAGATAGTCTTTCATTTATACAACTGAAAGATTATATAGTTATTCCTCAATATCGTATAGACTCAATTTATGAGAATGAAGGAGTGAAAGGATTACTTTCTGCTTATTTTGATGATGTATGGTTTATTCCATCTTGTGAAGATGGAATATTGACTTTGCCGGAACAACGGTATGTTATTGATATTTTACATAGATGTGGTTATTGCGTAGATATTGATTGTGAATCAGGTTGCATTTATATTGTATCTTCTCCTGATATAGGTTGATTACTTCAAGAAAAATCTCTTTAATTACTATCCTAACATCAGATATGCTATATTTTGTATGTTAGGATAGTTTTTTAGGTCTATCAAATGAAGAATTCTGTGTAGGTCATGCAGGACTACATCCGTACTCTCCGGATGCTTAACAGCACGGGCACTTCCTATGGACTTCCTACGGGCCAGTTCACCAAAGATACTTTCGGCTATGGCAGGGGTTCTCTTACCGGCAGTGCCGTTACGGTTTTTGGCAGTAGCACTAAGATCTATAAGGCTTTCTATTATGACATCAAAGGGCGCATGACGAAAAGTGTGCAGAACAACTTGCTCAGTGGCTACGACATCACAAGTACGGTTTATACTTTCTCCAACAAGCCGTCTGGTGTGACACATACACATACTGCCAGCGGAAAGACCACGCGCACGGAAGTATATACCTATACCTACGACCATGCGGACAGAATAAGCAAAGTGCGGCATAGTCTTGGCGGCACTTCAATCACTCTGTACGATGCCACTTATGACAACTTCGGCCGTTTGCTGACCAAGCAGTATCACGGAACGAGCATCAACAAACTGACATATGCCTACAACCTGCGTAGCTGGCTGACGGGCATCAGCGGTACATGCTTCACACAGAACGTGTACTACAACACGGGTGTGGGTACAGCGAAGTACAATGGCAATATCAGCAGCATGACCTGGAAGTCCTGGAACGAAAGTACAGTCCGCGGTTACAAATTCACTTATGACGGTCTTGACCGGATGCTGAACGCTACCTATGGCGAGACAGCAAGTATCAGCACGAATGCGAACCGCTTCTCGGAGAACGTTACGGGTTATGACAAGAACGGTAACATCAAGAGTTTGCAACGCTATGGCCAGACTGGTGCCAGTGCCTACGGCCTGATAGACAACCTGACTTACACATTGACCGGTAATCAGTTGAGCCGTGTGGACGATGCGGTGAGTACCGTTGCATACGGTACAAACACTGCCTTTGTGAACGGTGCAAGCGCTGCAGGGGAGTATGCCTACGATGTCAATGGTAATTTAACGAAAGATTTGAATAAGGGAATTACCGATATTCAATATAATGTATTAAATTTGCCGAGTACGGTATCGTTCAGTGATGGTAGCACGATTACCTATACTTATGGTGCTGACGGCACGAAACTGAGAACAGTCCATAAGATAGGTAGTACAACCACAACGACTGACTACTGCGGTAATGTGATCTATGAAAATGGTACTCAGAAGTTGTTACTCACAGAAGAGGGTTACATCAACCTGACCGGTACCCAGCAGTATCATTACTACTTGAAAGATCATCAGGGTAACAACCGTGTAGTGATCAACCAGTCTGGTACTGTGGAGGAAACGAACCATTACTACCCTTTCGGTGGTGTGTTTGGCACTACAGGCAATACCCAGCCTTACAAGTATAACGGTAAGGAGTTTGACACGAAGAAGGGTTTGAATTGGTATGATTATGGGGCGAGACATTATGATGCTGCGTTGGGACGGTTTACGACGAATGACAGGTTTGCAGAGAAGTATTATTCGATGTCACCGTATCAGTATGGGGCGAATAATCCGGTGAATAACATAGATGTGAATGGAGATACAATTGTTGTAAATCCGAACCCGAATGGTTTGATAGATAATGTGAAAATGTTCTTTGGATTTGATACCAAGTATCAAAAGGACGTGAAAGCAGATTTGCAGCAACTTAAGAAGGATGATAAGGAAATTGGTGAGATGATTATTGAACTGGAGAAAAGTAAGAATGTTCATTCAATAACAAGGACTAAACGAGGAGAGTCTAATTCTTCAGGATTTGATAGAGAAAAAGCTAAAAAAGACATTCCGCAAGGAAGCATTATAAATTATGACCCTGATGTTAAAACGGATATTAATGGAAATCATCGGACACCAAGAATTGGTTTAATCCATGAGTTACAGCATTCGTCGGATGTAGATAAAGGTATTATGTCTTATGAAAATATAGGAAATGGAATACCCATGAGAGAAATTCGTGCTATTAATACTGAGAATAAAATTAGAAAAAGAACAGGAGATGCAAAAAGAACGGAATATCGTGGAAGGAAAATACCCCAAAAACTGTTGGAATAAGATTATCCTTATGTTGGGTATTAATCTCTTATTTGTAATGTGTGTACATAAAACAAGTGAGAGGTATGAAGATATGTTTGTTGATTCTACTTGGCAAAGCCCTTTTGTTGCAATGAATATAGAATACAAAGATAGTGTATATTCGATAGTTCCAAGAGAAGGAGATATGTACCTATTTCTGAATGATGGGGTAGCTAATAAGAAATATCGATATGAACTTTTTCCAATTTTATTAGAACAGACATTGGGTATAGACAGCATTACATTTTGTTCACTAAAGGAAATGGACTGTATGGTAACTCCACAGCCATACATAGATTCAATTTATAAAGGAAAAGTAGAAAATCTTATTTCTTTGCTTTTTAATGAGAAAGGTGTACTTTCTGTTGGTTTGTCATATCCAGAAGAAAAATATTTGATTTATTTGTTATTTCATCATGGAGTTTATCTTAATACAGATTGCGAAACTGGAGTTTTGTATATCTTAAATAAATAAGTATTTTATATTCTTGAAATAATCTATTTAATTGCTATCCTAACATCAGATATTACTATATCTTGCATGTTAGGATAGTTTTTTATTTACTTCCCGCTTCCGGAAAGACTACAAGAGAGGAAGTATACACTTACAGCTACGACTATGCTGACAGGGTGAGCAAGGTGGAGCATACATTGGGAGGCAGTGGAAAAGCCACTTATGACAACTTCGGTCGTTTGCTGACCAAGCAGTATCACGGAACGAGCATCAACAAACTGACATATGCCTACAACCTGCGTAGCTGGCTGACGGGCATCAGCGGTACATGCTTCACACAGAACGTGTACTACAACACGGGTGTGGGTACAGCGAAGTACAATGGCAATATCAGCAGCATGACCTGGAAGTCCGGGAACGAAAGTACAGTCCGCGGTTACAAATTCACTTATGACGGATTAAGCCGCCTGATGAACGCCACCTACGGTGAAACAGCCGGCATCAATACGAACACCAACCGTTTCAGTGAGAATGTAACCGCCTATGACAAAAACGGCAACATCAAGACCCTGCAACGTTACGGTCAGACCGCTGCTTCCAGTTACGGTTTGATTGATAACCTGACTTACACTTTGAACGGCAATCAGCTGACCCGTGTGGACGATGCCGTGACGGCTTCCGCCTACAACGGTGGCTTCGAGTTCAAGGACGGTGTGAAGCAGGCGAACGAGTACGTTTATGATGCGAACGGCAATTTGACCAAAGATTTAAACAAGGGAATTAGCGATATTACGTATAATGTATTAAATTTGCCAACAGGCGTCACTTTTGCTTCCGGCGGTTTCATACAGTATGGCTATACTGCCGACGGCATCAAGCGGCGCATGATGTATAAGGAGGCAGATGGTTCGGGCAATCTGGTTCCTACGGTGTATTGCTGCAATGTGGTCTATGAAAACGGTGTTGCCAAGCTTCTTCTTACGGAAGAGGGGTATGTTACGCTTTCGGACAAGAAGTATCACTATTACCTGCAGGACCATCAGGGAAACAACCGCGTAGTCCTCAGTTCCAGCGGTGCTGTTGAGGAAGCGAACCATTACTATCCCTTCGGTGGTGTGTTTGCAAGTTCAGGCAATGTGCAGCCTTATAAATACAACGGCAAGGAGTACGATGGCAAGAAGGGGTTGAATCTGTATGATTATGGGGCACGCATGTATGATGCTGCGCTGGGAAGGTTTACGACGGTGGACCCTTCTGCTGAAAATTACTTCAATACAAGTCTCTATGCTTATTGCGGGAATAATCCTATTAATCGGATTGACCTTGACGGATTACTTTTGGCTCGAATATTGATATATAAGGTCCTCTGATTCAATAAAGTGAACGATTCCCTGCTTTCATCACTATATGTCAACAGGGAATTTTACCTTTTATATAAGGCTACACCCTTTCCCTGACATGGTGTAGCCATTTACCCCAAAGGGTGTAGCTATCCGGGGCAAAGGGTGTAGCTCTGTTTAATGTGCCTTATCAGTGCCTGCGGCACACATAATCCGTTATTGATTTATGAAAAATCCCCCGTCGTAAGTGGGAAGAAAGAAATTTGTTTCAAATCTCCCCGAAATCATGTACCTTTGTGGCGGTACCTAAAAAAGGAGGTAACAAGATGATGAACAAGATAAATTCCGTATGCGTATATTGTGCTTCGAGCACAAAGATAGATTCCGTTTATTTCGATGCAGCCCGTGAGTTGGGCACTCTGCTGGGGCAGCGGCAAATTCGCCTGATTAATGGTGCGGGAAATATGGGACTGATGTCCGCTGTGTCCGATGCGGCACTCCGGGCAGGGGGAGAGGTGACGGGCGTCATTCCCCACTTCATGGTGGAGCAGGGATGGCATCACACCGGACTTACCCAACTCGTGGAAGTGGAAAGCATGCACCAGCGGAAAAAGACAATGGCCGACCTGAGCGATGCCGTCATCGCCCTGCCCGGTGGTTGCGGCACCCTGGAAGAACTGCTGGAAATCATCACTTGGAAGCAACTCGGACTGTATCTGAACCCGATTGTGATACTGAATGTCAAGAACTATTTCGACCCTCTGCTCGATATGCTCCGGCAGGCGGTGGACGAAAACTTCATGCGCGTGCAGCACGGTGCCATCTGGCATGTGGCGCAGACACCGCAGGAAGCCGTGGAACTGATATATACCACTCCCTTGTGGGACGCCTCCATCCGTAAATTCGCTGCAATATGATAGGGCTGTTGATGGCTTGGGCAGTAGTGGGGACGGAGGGGATTCCTATTCCATATTCTCCGAGAATGGACGATGGCATCACCGTGGTCCTTTTGTGCTGTTTCTTTCTGTCGGCCTATGTCTTGTCACGCAGCCGCAAGTTCCTGCTGCAGCTGGTGAAGGATTTCCTGCTTCATCGCGAACGTACCAGCATATTTGCCACTTCCACAGCCGCCGATATGCGCTATCTGCTGTTGCTCATCCTGCAAACCTGCATCCTTGTGGGTGTCTGTATCTTCAGCTACTTCAATGATATACAGCCGGAATTGGTACACCATGTGCCGCCGGGATTTCTGCTGGGGATTTACATCGGTGTGTGTCTCCTCTATTTGTGCTTGAAGTGGATGCTCTACTCTTTTCTGGGTTGGATTTTTTTTGACGAAAGTGTTACAACGCTATGGCTTGAGTCCTATTCTACGCTACTTTATTACTTGGGATTCGCCCTTTTCCCGTTTGCCCTGTTCGTAGTCTATTTTGATTTGAGTTTGCAGCTGACGATAATAATCGGATTGATTTTAGCCTTTTTTGCTAAAATATTGATGTTATACAAGTGGTTAAAGCTTTTTTGTAACAATTTATATGGCGGTTTGCTTTTAATTGTGTACTTTTGTGCCCTTGAAATCATGCCTTGTTTTGTGTTATATCAAGGCGTGACGCAGCTAAACGATTATTTGATAATAAAATTTTAGGACGTTGAAAATTAAGAAAGTACTTGTGTCGCAGCCGAAACCGGCATCAGAGAAATCTCCTTACTACGACATCGCCGAGAAGTATGGTGTGAAAATAGATTTTCGCCCATTTATCAAAGTGGAGAGCCTTTCAGCGAAAGAGTTCAGACAACAGAAAATTTCGGTCTTGGATCATACTGCCGTTATTTTTACTTCGCGTCATGCTATTGATCATTTCTTCCACTTGTGTACAGAATTGCGTGTGACAATTCCCGAAACAATGAAGTATTTCTGCGTGACGGAGGCCGTTGCTCTGTATATCCAAAAGTATGTGCAGTATCGTAAGCGTAAGATTTTCTTCGGAAACACCGGGAAGATTGACGATTTGATACCTTCCATTGTTAAGCATAAGACTGAAAAGTACTTGGTACCAATGTCGGATGTGCACAATGATGACGTGAAGAATCTGCTGGATAAGAATAAGATTCAGCACACGGAAGCTGTCATGTACCGTACTGTCAGCAATGACTTTGCTGCAGATGAGGCTTTTGATTATGACATGCTGGTGTTCTTCAGTCCGGCAGGCATCAGTGCCTTGAAGAAGAATTTCCCTGATTTTGACCAGAAGGAAATCAAGATCGGAACATTCGGCTCTACCACTGCCCAGGCAGTCCGTGATGCCGGACTTCGTCTTGACTTGGAAGCTCCCAGCGTGCAGGCACCCTCAATGACGGCGGCGCTTGACATGTTTATCAAGGAGAATAATAAAGGAAAGTAAAAAGAGTTATGAGTTATAAGTTATGAGTGATTTGCTTATAGCTTGTAGACATAACAATGGATTTATAAAATTGAGCTACAAGTGGTTGTGCTTTTATGTTGCCAGGTACTTGTAGCTCGTTTTTGTATCGCCCCATAACTTATCACTCATAACTCATCACCCATCACTCATAACTTATAACTCATCACCCCATGCCAAATACCTTGCGTAAGTCCGAACGGTTGGACAAGAAGAAAGTGATAGAGAAGATGTTTGCGGGCGGCTCACGCTCGTTTTCGGTTTTCCCTTTGCGTGTGGTGTATCTGCCGGTGGAGGAGCTGGAGGCACCCGTTTCCATTCTTGTAAGTGTTTCGAAACGCCGTTTCAAGCGGGCGGTGAAGCGCAACCGCGTGAAACGCCAGATACGTGAAGCCTACCGCATGAACAAACACGGACTGCTGGCCGTGCTGACGGAAAAAAAGTGCCGTCTGGCCGTGGCCTTCATCTATCTTTCGGACCAGTTGGTAGACTCTTCTGTCATTGAGGACCGTATGAAGACAGCTTTGGCACGCATTGCCGAGAAGGTAGCGGCAAATGCTGAAGCTGAGCAAACTCCGCAGGTGTCATGAAGCGTCTGCTTTCATATCTGCTGCTGCTTCCCATCTATTTCTATCAGAAGTGCATATCGCCCATGATAGGGCCTTCATGCCGTTTTACCCCCACTTGTTCGCAATATGCGGTGGAGGCCATCAAGAAACACGGACCTTTCAAGGGGTTTTGTCTGGCAGTCAGGCGCATTCTGCGCTGCCATCCCTGGGGAGGTTCCGGATATGATCCCGTTCCATGAATATTCCAGTTGACATACATACACACCGGCTTCCGCAAGTACCCGGAACTGCCATTGCAAATTGCTATCCCGAAACGTTCTCTCCACAGAGCGGCGGATGGTATTCGGTGGGGATACATCCCTGGCATATAGGTCGGAGTGGAGGTGAACACTCAGGAGCCGAAGGTGCTGTGGCTAGCAGGGTGTGCGGCCTGGAGGAGTTAGTGCGCCATCCCCAAGTACTTGCCGTGGGTGAAGCCGGGCTGGACAAGCTGGCAGATGCTCCGATGGATTTGCAGGTGGAAGTGTTCAGGTGCCAGGCATGTTTGGCAGAGGAAGTGGGAAAGCCGCTGGTGATTCATCTGGTGAAGGCGGTTGATGAACTGCTGAAGGTGAAGCGGGACTTGCGCCCGTCGAATCCGTGGATAATACATGGTTTCCGTGGCAAGGCGGCGCTGGTGGAGGAATATCTGAAACATGGCTTTTACCTTTCATTCGGGGAGAAATACCAGGAAGCAGCCTTGTGCCGGGTACCTGCCGACCGGCTGTTCATCGAAACGGATGAAAGCGAAGTTTCCATCGGGGAATTGTATGCACGCGCTGCCGAAGTGCGCGGCATCTCTCCCGAGGAGCTTGGAGAAACACTCCGGAGAAATGTCTGCAAAGTCTTTTTTAAACCCTAAGAGTTGTTTCTTCGAATAAAGAGTCGTATTTTTGCGCAGATTAAAATAGGAATCAAACAATTCATAGATAATCACTTAAATAATTAATCAGATAACTTAATCATTCGATGAATTTTGTAGAAGAATTAAGATGGCGTGGCATGCTCCACGATATGATGCCGGGTACGGAAGAACTTCTGGCTAAGGAACAAGTGACTGCATACATTGGTTTCGACCCTACTGCGGACTCTTTGCACATCGGGCACCTTTGCAGTGTGATGATTTTGCGTCACTTCCAGCGTTGCGGACACAAGCCGTTGGCACTGATTGGCGGTGCTACGGGTATGATTGGTGACCCTTCCGGAAAGTCTGCCGAACGCAATCTGCTTACGGAAGAGACGTTGCAGCGCAACCTGGCCGGTATGAAGGCCCAGCTCTCCAAGTTCCTGGATTTTGATTCGGATGCCCCCAACCGTGCCGAGTTGGTGAACAACTACGATTGGATGAAGAACTTCACTTTCCTCGATTTTGCCCGTGAAGTGGGTAAGCACATCACCGTGAACTATATGATGGCGAAAGATTCTGTAAAGAAGCGTCTGAACGGTGAGGCACGTGACGGTCTTTCCTTCACGGAATTCACCTACCAGCTGTTGCAGGGGTACGACTTCCTTCATCTGTATGAAACCAAAGGCTGCAAGCTCCAGATGGGTGGCAGCGACCAGTGGGGTAACATCACCACCGGTGCCGAACTGATTCGCCGTACGAACGGTGGGGAGGTATTTGCACTGACCAGCCCGCTGATTACGAAGGCCGACGGTGGCAAGTTCGGCAAGACAGAGTCCGGAAACATCTGGCTCGACCCGCGCTACACTTCTCCATATAAGTTCTACCAGTTCTGGCTGAACGTGAGCGACGAGGATGCCAAACGCTACATAAAGATATTCACTGCACTGTCCAAGGAGGAGATTGACGCTCTGACGGCCGAGCACGAGGCTGCTCCCCATTTGCGCGTCCTTCAGAAGTGCCTGGCCAAGGAAGTGACTATCATGGTTCATTCCGAAGAGGACTATAACGCTGCTGTGGATGCATCCAACATCTTGTTTGGCAATGCAACTTCGGATGCACTGAAGAAGTTGGACGAAGATACGCTGCTGGCTGTGTTCGAGGGTGTTCCCCAGTTCGAAATATCCCGTGATGCACTGGCTGCCGGTGTGAAGGCGGTGGATTTGTTCGTGGATAATGCTGCTGTATTCGCTTCCAAGGGCGAGATGCGTAAGCTGGTGCAAGGCGGTGGCGTTTCTCTGAATAAGGAGAAACTGGCTGCTTTCGACCAGGTGATTACGACAGCCGACCTGCTGGACGAAAAATACCTGCTGGTACAGCGCGGCAAGAAGAATTACTATCTGATTATCGCCAAATAGCGGTATCCTAAAGAGAAGTAATTAAGGAAATAATGCTTTGGCAGTAAAAATAGCCCCGAAATATTTGGATATTTCGGGGCTTCCTTTTATCTTTGCACCGCTTTTTAACAGAAAGCCCTATGTTTGGACTATGGTGTAATGGTAGCACAACAGGTTTTGGTTCTGTTTGTCCAGGTTCGAATCCTGGTAGTCCAACTACGATACAGCTAATTGCAGCTAAAAACCCACTAAAATCGCAAGTTTTAGTGGGTTTTTTTGTTATTCTTTCCCCCTCTTGTTGGCACTATAGGTATAGATTTTTTCTTTTTACGAATCTTTGAACGATATTGCTATATAATTGACACAAATTTATACGGTTTCTCCATTTTCTTTTGTTACATTTGCATCGTGTACGCAAACGATGTGTATTTGATGGCTGAAGTTATAACCTATTAAATGTAGTGCAATCATGAAAACGAACTATGAAATTCGCTATGCTGAGCATCCCGATGATGTGAAAAGCTACGATACGAAAAGCATTCGCTGCGATTTCCTTATAGGGAAGGCATTCTCCCAAAATAAAGTTTCCATTGAGTATAAACTACTTGCAAATCGTACATAAATAGAATATCACTTATTTAAACTTAATAATTTAACGTTATGAATCCGTATTTGAATTTTTCTTTGGAAGGTAAAGTAGCCCTTGTTACAGGTGCTTCTTATGGTATCGGTTTTGCTATCGCTTCAGCTTTTGCAGAGCAAGGAGCAACTATCTGTTTCAACGATATCAACCAGGAGTTGGTAGACAAAGGCTTGGCTGCCTATACTGAAAAGGGTATCAAGGCACGCGGTTATGTATGTGATGTGACAGACGAACCTGCTGTTCAGGCCATGGTAGCCCAGATTGAAAAGGAAGTAGGCTCTGTTGATATCCTCGTAAACAATGCCGGCATCATCCGCCGTGTTCCTATGCACGAGATGGAGGCTGCTGACTTCCGTCGTGTAATCGATATCGACCTCAATGCTCCGTTCATCGTATCAAAGGCTGTTCTGCCTGCCATGATGAAGAAGGGCCACGGTAAAATTATCAATATCTGCTCTATGATGTCCGAACTGGGTCGTGAGACTGTGTCGGCCTATGCCGCTGCCAAGGGTGGCTTGAAGATGCTGACTCGCAACATCTGCTCTGAATATGGTGAATATAACATCCAATGTAACGGTATCGGTCCGGGTTACATCGCTACCCCGCAGACTGCTCCGCTGCGTGAAAAGCAGGCCGACGGTAGCCGTCACCCGTTCGACTCGTTCATCTGCGCCAAGACTCCGGCAGGCCGTTGGCTGGCTCCGGAAGAACTTACCGGTCCGGCAGTGTTCCTGGCATCGGAAGCCTCTAATGCGGTAAACGGTCACATCCTCTATGTAGACGGAGGTATCTTGGCTTATATCGGAAAGCAACCGAAATAAATTTAAGGATAATTGAGAAGGTGATAAAGTGGCAGGATAATGTCACTTGTCACCTTTTTCTTTTGGGCGCGGATTACGCGGATTTCGCGGAAAGGATAAGGAAAATCCGTATAATCCGCGAAATCCGCGCCTAAAAGAAAGTTATACAACTGATTAGGAAAAAGCAATGATTATATGAGAAACTTTCTTTTATTATGTATGGCGGCCCTCTGCTGTCTTGCTTGCAACGATAGCAAGATAGTGACTGTTACGGTAACCAATCCGTTAGCGATGGACCGTTCCGATGAGATGGTAGAGGTGTCCATGACCGAAATCTCAAACCTTCTGAATCTGGCAGACACCGCACAGATTGTGGTTCTGAATGTCGAAGGGGAGCAGGTGCCTTACCAAGTGACCTACGATGACAAATTAATCTTCCCTGCGACGGTAGCTGCCAATGCATCGGCTG
>OAZX01000759.1_pt1 | contig 12692 bp, 10 predicted proteins | sample 1495341 | NCBI WGS metagenome assembly OAZX01 (sample SAMEA2580119, study PRJEB22360) | human gut metagenome | biome: human gut; feature: human-associated habitat; material: faeces | place: Denmark | collected 2008/2010 | reverse complement strand
ACGGGTGCCGACTGGCGCCCGTCTAAAAGGGGATACCCTAAAATTGGAAGTTTACCTATTTTTACCATTGTGTTGATGCATTTGTTGCAAAGTTATCCGATACCTCCGTTTTTAATGGCTGCTTCATCTTTTGGTGGAGCAGGAGTACATGTATTTATCTTGTGTAGTGGATTTGGGCTTTATTTATCATACTTAAATAAACCGCTTATTTATAGTCAATTTTTAAAACGACGTTTTTTAAAAGTTTATTTGCCATACATAATAATTATATTGGTAAGTGCTCTGATTCCCTTTTATAATACTTCATCAGATAAACTTCTCCAAATACTTAGTCATATATTTCTCTTTAAAATGTTTTTTAATGATTTGGAGAATTCTTTTGGAGGGCAGATGTGGTTTGTTTCAACAATAATTCAATTTTATTTGATATGGCCTTTTTTGTTGAAATTGTTTAATAAATCGATCGGGGTGATTTATGCTTTGTTAATAAGTATGTTGTGGGCTACTATTGTAGCGATGCTTGGGAAAAGCGATGTACGTGTATGGAATAGTTTCTTTTTACAATATCTTTGGGAATTTGTTTTAGGCATGTATTTAGCTAAATGCTATAAACTTAATTCTGAAATAGTCAATTTATTGAATTTTAAGATATTAGTTCCTGTTTGTATACTATGTGTTGCTTTTACAGGAGTGGCCGGGTTAAAAGGAGGTATTTGGAAACTATATAATGATATACCTTCTATGATTGGATATTTGTTCACATTGTTGATTATATATAAATTACATATAAAGCCTATTAATGGGTTATTTGTACTGACTAATAAGATTTCTTATGAATGGTACTTAGTACATATGTTGGTATTTAGTTGTACTTTTTATTATTTGTATAAGTTGGAAACTTTCGGTATGGTAGCAATAGCTGTTATTTCATTTATTTTTTCGTATGTTGTAGCCTGTTTATATCATTGGATTCTTAGTAAGATGAAGATATTTTGAAATAAAAAGAATTGGTTATAGATGAATGCCTAATGAAAGACACCAGCCAGACCATCCCATTCAATACTAATAACACTATTGCTTGCAAACGTTTCATGGAAGCAAAGATAGATGGAATTCTCATAATAATGTGTAGAAAAATACAATTAATTTTAGTATGCCTTATTGCGATTAGCTCGTTACAGAGTCAGGCACAGGCACTATACGGTACAACGGGACTTCTTCATGCTCCCACTGCCGAGATGCAAAGAGACAAGACATTTATGGCGGGAGGGAATGTGTTGCATCTTGTTCCGTTGCAATATATCAGTAGTAATGAGATAAAATACACATTCAATTATTATCTGAACATAACCATCTTCCCCTGGCTCGAAGTGGGATACACCTGCACCATCAATTATGCGGAGCATGGCTCCACTTATTTCCCGGAGCAGTCTTGGGGAAAGTACACCAATCAGGACCGCGCCTTCAATGCTCGCCTGCGGTTGTGGAAAGAAGGCTGGTGGAAGCCCTGGACTCCACAGATAGTCCTGGGTCTGGACGATCCCACCTCGCATGAAGCATACGGTGGTGGGGCCATCAAGTTCGATGAGGACGGTATGCAGAACAATCATTTTACACGATATTATCTGGCGGCAACCAAGCATTTCAGTTTTGCCGGGATAGGAACACTGGGCGTTCACGCCGCATACGTGGATTACCGTGCCTGCTGGTTCCCTCATTACAGAAAGCCTGCCGCAGGTGTGAATTTCAAATTCAACCTTTTGCCGGAAGACAACCTGGCGGTGAAAGCTTTGAACGGGCTGGACCTGATGGCCGAATACGACGCCCGCACAATAAACATCGGCGCACATTATCAACTCTGGAAAGACCACATCAATCTTATTGCCGAACTGAACAACGGGAAATACTTCTCCGGCGGCATTTATTTCAAAATCCATCTGAAATAACTTAATTAATATTTATTTCTATGCCTAGTTTTCAGAAGATTATAGACATACTGTCCAATGCGTTCAGCATATTGGATTTTTCCTATATTGTTTCCGGTGGTTTTACATTGGGTATCGTTCTGTTTGACCTTCATTATCATTACTATGAGTTCTTTATACGAAACATATCCATAACTATTGTTTGCGGAATATTTCTGGCATACATTTGCGGACTTTCTTCTTGGATAATCGGGAAACTGATTCGAAAAATAGTTCAAAATACAGATAAAGATTTTGAAGAAACCTACGACAGAACAATGAATGCTTTGGCTTCTAATGCTTTATCTTTATCAGTTTCGGATAAAAAACTAGCCTATAGTTACATGTGGATTGAATTACATAAAAAAGAAGAAGCCAAAGAACAGATTATCTTTATGAACAGAATGTGGGTAATGCAGGCTGTTTTTGAAGGATTGATTTTTTCTTTTATAGTAGCTATAGGTGTATTGATAGATTTAAAATGGGGACTGAACAAGGATATATCATGGCTCGAGTTCATTGTCATTTTCGCTGTATTGTTATCATCGGTATGGTTGTCTGCTATAGAAGCCAGACGATATGCCAGAACCCAAATAAGAGAAGTGATATTAAGCTATTATAGCTATTGCTGTTAACCGTAATTTTTGTAAGATGGAGAATAAAGTAGTTTTAGATTTTTCCAAGTGTGATTATTCGGACGCTGCACCCTATGACGAACAGAGCCTGATACACCGTTCCAAAATGAGACAGATTATGCGAATGTGGGATCAGTTGTATGACAATGCCATAGAAGTTGGGGAAAATACTGATTTTCATAGATTTCATAGTACTATTTCTGTTTTTGCCAGTCGTGGGGCAGGGAAAACGACTTTCTTATTGTCTTTTCTAGACAGAATAAAAAGAGACAAGGGAAAGGATATATTATGCTTAAGTCCTATAGATCCTTCATTGATTGAAACGAAGCAACATCCGTTTATCAATATATTGGCCGCTATTCAGGAATGTGTGGAAAACGCTTTGAACGAAAATTATTATTCCGTCAGAGACAAGCGCTTTGAAGAACAGAAAAAACATGCTGACTGTTATAATGACTTGCTAAAGGCATTGCCTTTTATTGATGGCATAGGTAAAGATAATGTATATGACGGATGGGATGATGAAGAATTCATTTCTATACAGGGTATGAATAAAGCCAAGGCTTTTAATAATTTGGAAGAGAGATTCCACATCTATATCAGAGAAACGTTGAAGTTGCTGGATAAAAAATGTATTGTGATTCCTTTTGATGATATTGATACGGATTTTAAGAAAGGATTTGAAATATTGGAAGTGTTGAGAAAGTACATTACTTCCGGGCAGATAATAACCATACTGACCGGAGACCTGGAACTTTATAGCAAACTGGTAAGAAAAGCCAACTGGAAATGTTTTGATGATGACTTCTTGAAAAAGGAAATGGAGTATGCCGGACATAGAAAAGAGGAATTTGCGGAAATGATAGACCAATTGGAAAATCAATATCTGATTAAACTTTTGAAACCGGAATACCGAATACATTTAAAAACAATCAGAGAGTATCTGGAAGAGGATGATTATTCTTTGGAAGTAATCTATACGGATACGAAAAAGGGAAAGGCTATTGTCAAATGTTATAAGGATTTGTTGAACCGTATCGGGATATCATCGGGAAATGAAAGGATTAATACTGAAATATGCCATTTCCTGTTAGGATTATCTTTGAGGGGACAGGTACGTATCCTGACTTTATTGAACTTCAATTCTGCCCAAAAGGAGAAAATGGATATAACTACAGGACTGCTGAATGTTTTTGCAAATGACATCAATCAAAAGGCGGCAAATACTAAATTGTTGATTAACGGGACACCTGTGTATACTATTGAAATGCTGAAGTTCCTGATACATGCTAATGCATTGTATACAGGCAGTAACTTCCTTCCGGAAACCAATGATGATATATTGAACAAGGCTCTTTTTGCTGTCGGAACTAAATTCAATCAATTGGTACGAAAAAATCGTTTCCTGATTTTTGATTATTGGATACGTTTGTCGTATATAGAGGTTTTAAGCGAAAGGTTGGGAGGAAAGCTGTCGGACCGGAGTATGGTACGTGACTTACTTGAATTTTCACAATTGAATGCTAATATCAATTTACTGAAGAGTGTAGGGTTGGCACAGGCCTTTTGTAACAGCAAGTTGAATAGGAACAAACAGGAGAATGTTGAAACCATGGCGGGAACTATATTTATAGGCAACAATGCTCCTGTCTTGCTGTCGGAAAGCAATCAGGTGCTTTCCATGCTTCCTATGTTGGGTACAATAGATACTCGGCAACATGAGAATGTTTTTCTTTCTGTTTACAGGTTGCTGGCGATTATCAGAGAAACCTTGTTTTACAGTAAGAACAACGGTTCGGACAGTTTAGAAGAAATGTTATCCAAAGAAGCTCCATATAGTAATTTCCTGCAACCCTTCTTCTTGGATCCGGTGAGCCGGAAAGAAGGATTGGCCAATTGGAACGATGTCACCATAGATATAAAGGAGGACGATTTGTGGACTACTGTTATTAGAGAATTGAAGGAGTGGGCAGCAGATATGAGCGTGGAGGTTTCGACATCATTACTCTATCATATTTTTATCCGGTTCTATAATACGATGTTACAGATAGACGAGGATGATAAATATAGAAGTGCCGGTATGAAATTTAATGCGTATATTGTGGCTCTGCTGAATGCTGCATTGGTGGAAGAAATGGCCGAATACGGAATTCCCAATATGAACTTTAATGTAATAGGGGATATTGAGACCATCTATATTCATAACAGAAAGGCGGCATCTTCTAAAATGACGATAAACGGTAAAACTGATTTTTATAAATGGCTTTCAGAATGTCCTCTGCTAGAGATTTTTTTGAATCCCTTTTTAAAATACTTGATGCAAAATGATATTGAGGAGAAAGAACAGTACTTGAATGAATTGTTAAAATATGATCAGATGAATAATAAACTGGCTTTATTGCTAAAAAAGCAGGAGAATGTGTTGTGGGAATTGAAAAGGTATAATGGAATTCAAGAGTGGATAAAGTATTTTATCCAATTGAAGGAAGTGGAAGAAAAATTGTCAACATACAATACGTCTGAATTTTTGTTACCTGGGGAGGAAGAAGAATACCAGCAATTGCTGAAAGAGAAACAGACTCTTCGTAAAAAGACAAAAAATATAATAAAGGTGGATGAATTAGAAGTCTTGCTACATAATGGCATGGATGAGATGCAGGTGGATTTCATAAAAGATGATATATCAAATAAAATGAGCGAGACAAAACTTGGTCTTAGGGAACTGTTCAATGAAATAAACTTGTTGAAAGGAAAAATAAAAAATGTAGCTGATTTTGTAAAAGCGAATTATGAATCACTGCATCAGTCTGATTCTCCTGTCTTTGCTATTCTGAATGCAATCTATATCTGATAAAGATGATTCCGATATTATCTCAACTATTGTGTGATAACGAAAGCTTGTTTGAGTATGAACGTTATTGGGGAACAAGTAGACAGGTGTCCATAGGACAGGTTCAACGAAGGTTGATTGCACTGGAAAGACAAAACGCTCCTCTAAAGCATGATTCTTATTATGAAGGATTGGCAAAGAATGCATTAGCGGCTTACCGGGATTTGCCGGACTTGATAGGAGGGATTCCTTATGACCTTGCCAAAGAATATTTGATATCGGTAAATCACGAACTATATGTAAAGGCTGATCGTTTTACAGAATGGATGGAACTGATAAAGCAGTTTCCCCCTTTGTTACTGATTTCCGCTTTCTTTGCGGATAAGTTTACATCGGCATTACAAAAGGACAGGAGGAAAATGATGGAGTTTGCCAACTGTTTCTTGAAGCAGTTCAAACATACGGTCCAGTTACTTCCATACATACCGGCATTTAACTATATAATGGAGAAGGAAGGAGGACTGAATGACTTGCATCTTCATTTGAACGGAACAACAGAGACGGATGTGTTATGGAATTTATTGTTGAGGAGTCCTTATAAGATGGCGAAAGATTATCAGGATGCGTATGAAAGTAAAGCGGCAGTCAGGAAATTGTCGGAACAGATAATCTCGGATTTTACACCTCTCAGATTGTATGAACGGATGAAGCAGGCGGCGGACTTGCGCGGCAGATTGATAACACAAATAGCTATTAGTAATGGCTTGATTAAGGAGGAGGAGATCATAAAAGGGGAGAAAGATTATTCATCTCCGGTTAGATTGAGAAATTTGTGGGGGGATTTCGGGGGGATGAGTGAAACTGGGATGATGATAGATGAATTGCTGTTCTGCCTGTGTGTCATGAGTGAAATAAGGAATTATCATGATACCAAAGTGGCGGGTATGTTCCATCATTACTTGTTGATAAAAGGCATGGTTCATCGGTTTGTGGTGATGCAACGGCTTCAAGTGGGATTCCCGCAATTCCAGCTCTTGACAGAAAATTCATTTAGGTGGCATATTGAAGAGTTTTATGAAAAACGTTTTTTACAGCTGGCAGGATGTAACTTTTGTACAAAGCTAGCTTTAATCGAAGGCCGTTTTTCTCCAAAGAACTCATCCGTAGAAAACAGTTTGCTGGTTAGCAGAATACGAAGAGGTTTCGAAGAGGCTAAAAGAAAATCGGAATTTTTGAAGGATACGGATTTGCGATTGATTGCGCATTTCATAAAGCGTCCGGAAAAAACGTTCGAGAAGAAGTTTAATATCAGATCCCGTTTCCTGCGAAAGGAACTGAAAAGAAAAGCCATCGCTTTGGCCGTTTTTTTGAAAGAAAGTCCTGATAACAAACAATATGTAGTGGGAGTCGATGCGGCTGCTAGTGAATTTGATGCAGGACCGGAGGTCTTTGCACAAACGTATCGTTTTTTAAGAAACCAGGGAGTGAAACATTTCACTTTTCATGCAGGAGAGGATTTTAGCCACTTAGTGAGTGGACTGAGAACTATTGTAGAAGCCGTGATTTTTTTAGACTTGTGGCCGGGCGACCGTTTAGGACATTGTACGGCGATAGGCATATCACCTGATTTGTGGATACGGAGAATTGGGAAAATATGTTATTTGCCACAAGGAGAGTGGTTGGATGATTTGGTATTTGTATGGAAACTGATACGTGAATCAAAACATGAAGGGTTGCAACATCTGGTTCTGCCTCTTGAGAGTGAGATTGCGGAATATTCTTATAAGGTATATGGGACGTATTATCTGCCCTATCTGTTGAGCAAAGCTTGGGAATATAGGCAATATGATCCGTTTCTTCTTTTGGAAAAGGCGGATATGCGTTATGATAGCTGGTATTCCAATTATTCATACGAACAGTATAATGATATACAAACTGAGTTTGGCAAGTCTGGGATCAAACCAATTATAGAAGCTTATCATGCATCGACAAATGGACGGAAGTACTTGGGGGATACTGTAAACAGCCGGAAGAATTATGATGAAGTGATAGAAATAGAAACGGATAAATTATTTAGTTCTGATGCATTGGGAATTATACAATTGCTAATTTTGGAATATCTTGCTAGGAAGGAAATTGTTATTGAAGCTTTGCCTACAAGCAATTTATGTATCAGTCACTATCAACATTTAAAAGAATATCATTTGGAAAAATGGCTTGAGGTTGACCAAGAAAAAATATTGCTTCCGTCTGTCGTGTTAGGTAGTGATGACCCGGGGATTTTCATGACAAATATATATAATGAATATGCATTGGCCTATATGCATTTAGAGACATGTAATTGTTCGGCTTCCCGTAAAATGGAGAAGATTCTGAATTTGCATAGCAATAGTAACATCTATAAATTTTATAAAGATGACAAACGATAAAAGGGCATGTATCGCTTTCATTTGTGGAATGAAAGTGAATCCTTATCGTAAAAAACAAATGGTCTTTGATTATTCAAAGGGTGAATATTTTCATTTCTTGGTTATGCATCGTTCTATTTCTGGAATTCATGTATTTGATTATCAGAGAAACGGACATGTAAAAGGAGCTTTTGACATGCTTTTTGATTATGTAGCCAATTATCATGTTACTATAGAATGGAATAAATCAAAATTTCAAGGATTTGATTATGAATCTCAATGCTATTTTACAGGTAAGGTCGATAATCAAAATATTGAGATGTTTGATTATGAGAACGCTAGTTATTTTCTATATCAAATGCTTTGATTGTTTTTTTAGTAAGCACTCAATTTAGGGCATCTCCTTTTGCCTAAACACTTTTTCAAGTGCCTATACACAGAATGGTTAAAAAAATAACTTGCTTGTTAACTGTTGGCATATTGCCAATCCTATTTTATGTAAGCAGTCAAAAATGGCTATTAATTGAAAGTCCTATCTTCGCTGCCAACCAAATTTATAGAATTATGTATAGCAGTGAAGATCTTGAAAGGTTTTACTTTCAGTACCAGACGGAGGCCTTGCCTCATGGAGAATCTCTCCAATCGTTTTGTGTTAAGCACAAGGTTCCTTATAACATCTTTCAGAAATGGTTCGTTAGCATCCAAAAATGACGTATAGGATAACCGATATAAAAGTTAGATCTTTGCTTTCGTTAAATCAAAAGCCAAGTTTATGTATAGTTACAATGATTTTGAGCGTCTATTTTTGCGCTATAAATTGGAAGGTATATCCCTGCGGGTGTTTCTATTGAGAAATTTTGTATGTCCAGCCAAGTTCCTTATAACCTATTTTCCAAATGGTACAAGGATATCCGGAGGAAGATAGTTCCTGTTCAGGTTTTGGGTGCTCCCTCCACGGAATCAGAAATGCCGGAAAGTCCTTCGCTAATCCCGGAACAAAAGCCAGAATCGGCTCCTCGGCTTTCTTCGCCTGCCGAACTTCGAATCCTGGTGGATATCCGCATGAGCAATGGTGTTCATATTAGTCAGAAAAATTTAAGCTACGAAGGTTTGAAAAGCTTGGTGGAGAAACTGGAGGTCTTATGTTGAATATTACAGGACTAAACCGTTTTTTCTTTGTTCGTGATTTTCATGATATGCGCTGTAAATATGATAAGGTCTTATCCATCATCCATCAGCAGTTGAACCGTGAGCCGGAAGATGGTGATGTCTTTATCGTGATGTCTAAAGGTTTACGTCTGGTTCGTTTGTTCAGCTATGACCGACGGTCTTACAGTATGTTTGAGAGACGTTTTAGACCCGGATACCAGTTTATGCAGGTAACCTATAATGGTGCTGAAAGTATTTTGCCGTATTATGAGTGCCGACAATAGAGTTTGTGCCGAACGTTTTATTCGTCCATTGGTTGGTGAGCGTAAGCACTCGTTATTCTTCGGAAGTGACAAGATGGCCAGCGTCTCAGCGGTATATCATACCATCATCTCCACTTGCAGGATGCAGGGTGTGTCTGTGCTTGATTATTTCAAGAGATTTTTCAGTGAAATTGTTAAAGGACGTAGGGATTATGAATATTTGTTACCCTTGACAATCGGACTGGAGTAATAACAAATGTTAAAAATAAGTACCTTTTTTGACGTTATTTATTGGAGAACTGCCTTGTGGCGGCTTTCCTTGGGGTACACGTCAAAATTGGACTATAACATAAAAAAACTAAAATATAATTGCTTCATTATTGGATAAGCGGAATATAATTTGTTTCTTTGTCATACAATATATTAAGCTAATACCATTATGCAAAAAAATGAGATTATCCATTCCATTCGTGAAACGGCTCGTCAGGTGATGCCTTCAGGGAGTCGTGTCATTTTATTCGGTTCTCAGGCTCGTGGGGATGCACATCATGAGTCCGATTGGGATATTCTTATTTTATTGGACAAATCTCGCATATATAATGAAGATTTTGACCGTGTAGCTTATCCACTGGTTGAATTAGGTTGGAAAATCGGTGCGGATATCAATCCATTGATATATACTTATACAGATTGGCAAAGACGGAGTTTCACTCTTTTTTATAAGAATGTAGAACAGGAGGGAATTGAATTATGCCACTAAGTATAGAAGAAAAGAAATCTATTATTGCTTACCGTGTTCAAAAGGCTGATAGCGTTTTTATTGAAGCTTCGGACAATGCTACCATGAATCATTGGAATTTGGTTGCAAATCGTTTGTATTATGCTGTCTTCCACATGGCTTCCGCATTATTGATAGATAAAGGTTTTACATCTAAGACCCATAGCGGTGTAATTTGTTTGTTGGGGCAGGAATTTGCAACTAAAGGGTTGTTGGACAAAGATGAGATGCGTTTGGTCTCTCGTTTACAGAATATGCGTCATGCCGGTGATTATGATGACATGTTCGATTGGGCTGAAGAAGATGTAAAACCTCTTTTTAACCGAACTGAACTTTTAATCAAAAAGATGAAAAGTTTATTATCGTTGGTGGAATAGTATGTTTCATTTTGTTAATCTTACCCTTCTTCATAATATCGGATTGGCATGGGCCAATCGTTGAGAAATCGCTTAAATTATTAGCTCAAATGTTTTTTAGGCACTTTTCAGTGGCTAAAATCAAATATTTACAATTCAATCTTACGATACATCCTAACCCCCAGTGAATACAGGAGATAAGGACTATTGCCATAGGGGTTGGATACTTATAATATGACGGTTACCGTTCGTTACCTTTATTCTTTTCCGTTTTGCGGACTTCCCGTAGTGAAGGTGGGGATAAACTTTGACTCGGAAAGTCACACTTTGAGTGATTGGATTATAGAGGGATAGACAATAATAGGTCCTGTCTGAATTCGGTGGAGGAACAGTTCATAACCGCCGATAAAATAAATTTATAAAGATAGAATATTTACTATAGGCTGTATGCGATAACGTATGCGGCCTTCCTTGTTTTTGTTGTCGGTAGCGACTGGCATCCGTATAATGTATTGCAAGAGCAAGAACGATTGTCTTCGTGACTACCAGCAGGAGATGAAGCTCAGGCTCTTTGAAGAGTGGGAGCTTCACCGGAGTGTGATGGTACAGATGCCTACAGGCACGGGAAAGACACACCTGCTGGCTGCCATAGTGAGGGAGTTCTTGTGTGGTTCCGGTAGCCGGGTATGGATTGTGGCGCATCGTCGGGAACTGGTGGAGCAGATAGAGGAGACGGTTTCCCGTTATGGAATGTGGAGGGAGGACGGAAGTGTGAGGGTGATGTCTATCCAGTGGTTGTCACGAAACCGGAAGATTATGGACGGACAGCCGGATTTGATCGTCATTGACGAGGCGCATCATGCCCTGGCGGAAACCTACCGGGAGCTTTGGAAGAGATATCCGGAGGCGAGGAAACTGGGCATGACTGCTACTCCCTGCCGGCTGAACCGCAAGGGATTCACGGATTTGTTTGATACCCTGATTACCTCATGGAGCATTGCGGAATTTATCGGGAGGGGCTGGTTGTCGTCCTTTGACTATGTGTCCATCCGTGCGAACAGCAGGGAACAGCGGCTGGTTGACTCGTTGAAGAAGCGGGGTGCGGACGGGGATTACCAGGTGAAGGAAATGAATGCGGTGCTGAACCGGGAGACCGGTATCCGCCAATTGTATGAGAGCGTCCGTCGATATGCCGCCGGGAAGAAAGGGATAGTCTATGCCGTGAGCATCGCACACGCCCGACAGATTGCGGCTTATTACAGCCTGCATGGCGTGGAGTCTGTTGCTATCGACAGCAGGACCCCCGCTCTGGAACGCAAGGAACTGGTAGAGGATTTCAGGCGGGGAAAGATCAGCGTGTTGGTTAATGTGGATATTTTTTCCGAAGGTTTTGACTGTCCCGATGTGGAGTTCGTGCAGCTGGCACGTCCCACGCTTTCGTTGGCGAAATACCTGCAACAGGTGGGCCGGGGGCTGCGGAAGTCGGATAATAAGGAATCATGTGTGCTGATAGATAATGTGGGATTGCACCGGATATTCGGTCTGCCTGTCCGTGACTGTGACTGGGAGGCGATGTTCGAAGGACGGATGGCGGGAAATGCTCAGCCCCGGACACGGATGGAGAACAACGGGCTGTCTGTGTCCGTTCCGCTGCCGGAGGATGGCAGGCGGAATGAAGAACTGGAGGTTGTGATGACACACAACTGTCTGCTGGATGCTATTCGGAACGGGGACTTGGTTCGTCTGGGAGAGGACGGTCCGGCCGGTGGGGAGCAACGGACGGCCTTGAAAGCCTGTCGTGACCGGCAGAGTGGTTTGTGGGGCTTGAGGTGCGGGAACAAAATCACAGTGATTCCTCAATACCGGGAAGTATTTGATATTTGTGCAAACCGGGCTGCTGTCCGTTTTAAAGATGGCCGGACAGGGGTGGTGGATAAGTCCGGAGTCCTCATGGTGGTGACAGGCTGTTGCCGGAGATTGAGATTCCTGAAGGGAGAACTTCTTTCTGTCACCAAAGAGGATGGGAGTGACTGTTATACCGATTTGAAGACAAACAGAACTTATCAGGAGAGGCCGGTGGTTTTTTCATACGGCGGCATAGAGTTGCTGCGGGTGGGGGAGACTTTCCATAGCCGCACGCGGAAGGCGTATGCCTCTATGCATGGTTTGCACAAAGACAGTCTTTGTTTTTATGGTTTCTACTTGAAGATACCGGATTACCGTGTTCCGAAGTCTTGCCGGCTAGTTGATCCTGTGTGGTCTGCTATATTTGATGTCTTCGCCTGCGTGCTGGAAGGGGATGATGAAGA
>OAZX01000738.1_pt1 | contig 12967 bp, 12 predicted proteins | sample 1495341 | NCBI WGS metagenome assembly OAZX01 (sample SAMEA2580119, study PRJEB22360) | human gut metagenome | biome: human gut; feature: human-associated habitat; material: faeces | place: Denmark | collected 2008/2010 | reverse complement strand
TCCTTGCGCGCATCGCCGCCGATGACGTTGGGGATGGGGGGGAGGACCGTGGCGACGACGATCTCGCCGCCTTCGCGGACGAGGCTGACGGCGTGGGCCACGGCGTGCATGGAGTGTTCGGAACCATCGACGGGCAAGAGGATGCGGTTGTAAGCCATACGTGCTCCTTAATATTGACGCTGATGCGTCTGTTTGAAGGGATCGCAACGTATGTTACACGGGCTGGAACGAAGTGACAAGGCTTCTATTCGCCGGGCGGGAACGCTGCGGAAACGGTGCGGATACGCTGGAACGCCGCATGGTTGCAAAAACATGGAGAGGCCGTTTCCGGCCGGGCCTCAGATTGACAATAACGTCCCGCCAGAGTACATTTATCCATTCCATTTTTATCTCTCACATTTACGGCCTCCGGTGTGCGCGACCTCCCGGAGCGTCTTTGTCCTCAGGAGGGCACGATGTCCAAAATTTTGAGCAAAGGCCTGACCTTCGATGATGTGTTGTTGGTGCCCGCCTATTCTGAAGTCACGCCGGATGTGGTGGACGTGACCGCTTGGCTGACTCCGTCCATCTCTCTGAATATTCCGCTGGTTTCCGCCGCGATGGATACCGTGACCGAGTCCGCGATGGCCATTTCCATGGCCCGCGCCGGCGGCATCGGCATCGTGCACAAGAATATGAGCATCGAGCGCCAGAAGCTGGAGATCGAAAAGGTCAAGAAATCCGAAAGCGGCATGATCATCGATCCCATCACCGTCGAGCCCGACGACACCGTCGAGCACGCGCTGGATCTCATGCACGCGTACCGTGTGTCCGGCCTGCCCGTGGTCCGGGAAAAGAAGCTGGTCGGCATCCTGACCAACCGCGACGTCCGTTTTGTTGAAGATCTCGCCGGGACCAAGGTCCGGGACGTGATGACCAGCGAAAACCTGATCACCGTTCCCACCGGAACCACGCTTGAGGAAGCCAAGCACCACCTGCACACCCACCGCATCGAAAAGCTGCTCGTGGTTGACGAAAAGGGTGAGCTTGCCGGGCTTCTTACCATGAAGGACATCGACAAGGTCCAGAAGTACCCCAATGCCTGTAAGGACAGCAAGGGCCGCCTGCGCGTCGGCGCGGCCATCGGCGTGGGCCCGGAAGGCGAGAAGCGCGCCGCCGCCCTCATCGCCGCGGGCGTTGACGTGCTCGTGCTCGACTCCGCGCACGGCCACTCCAAGAACATTTTGGATGCCGTGTCCGCCATCAAGGGCGCGTTCCCGGATTGCCAGCTCGTCGCGGGCAACGTGGCGACCTATGAAGGCGCCCGCGCCATGCTGAAGGCCGGCGCCGACACCGTGAAGGTGGGCATCGGGCCCGGCTCCATCTGCACCACGCGCGTCGTGGCCGGTGTGGGCGTTCCGCAGGTCACCGCCATCATGGAATGTTCCCGCGCCGCCCGTGAAATGGACCGTTGCTGTATCGGCGACGGCGGCATCAAATTCTCCGGCGATGTGGTCAAGGCCCTCTCCGCCGGAGCGAATTCCGTCATGGTCGGCAGCCTGCTCGCGGGCACCGAGGAAAGCCCGGGCGAAACCATCCTCTATCAGGGCCGTACCTACAAGATCTATCGCGGCATGGGGTCCATCGACGCCATGAAGGAAGGCAGCTCCGACCGTTACTTCCAGCAGAAGAGCAAGAAGCTCGTCCCCGAAGGCATCGTGGGACGCGTGCCCTTCCGCGGCTTGGCCAGCGAGACCATTTACCAGCTTGTGGGCGGCGTCCGCTCCGGTATGGGCTACTGCGGCGCGGCGACCATTCAGGAACTCTTCGAAAAATCCCAGATGGTGGAAATCTCCGCCGCGGGCCTGCGCGAAAGCCATGTCCACGACGTCATCATCACCAAGGAAGCTCCCAACTATCGCGTGGACAACGCGTAAGTCCCCTTTCGGCGGGGAGGGTCCTCCCCGCCGCCTTCCCGGACGCCCCGGGATTCTCATTGACACTGACAGACTCTGAGACAACGCTGTCTCTCGAACAAAAGGACATACGATGCCCAGTAAAGTTATCATTATAGACTACGGCTCTCAGGTTACGCAGCTCATCGCCCGTCGGGTGCGCGAAGCCGGCGTCTATTCCGAAATCCACCCCTGCGTCGTCACCGCCGCGCAGGTGAAAGCCATGCAGCCCTCCGCAATCATCCTGTCGGGTGGCCCCGCGAGCGTGGGGGAAAAGGACGCTCCCGCGCTGGACAAGGGATTCCTTGACCTCGGCGTGCCGGTCCTCGGCATCTGCTACGGTATGCAGCTTCTGGCCTTCAACCTCGGTGGTGGGTTGGAACAGTCCGAAACCCGCGAGTATGGCCCCGCCGACTTGCGGTTTGTCCGTTCCTGCGCCCTGTGGGACGGCATCGATCTGACCAAGCTTTCCCGCGTGTGGATGTCCCACGGCGATACCGTGAAGACGCCTCCGGCGGGTTTCCTCGTTACCGGCAGCACCGATACGCTCGAAGTGGCGGCCATGGCCGACGAGGCCCGCAAGATCTACGCCGTGCAGTTCCACCCCGAAGTGCACCACTCCGTGGACGGCGACACCATGCTCCGCAACTTTCTGTTCAAGATCGCCAAGATCACTCCGGACTGGACCATGTCTTCCTTTGTGGAGCGCGTGATCAACGAAGTGCGCGAAACCGTGGGCGACGGGCATGTGGTCTGCGCGCTCTCCGGCGGTGTGGACTCCACCGTGGTCGCCGTGCTGCTGCACAAGGCCATCGGCAAGAACCTGCACTGCATCTTTGTGGATAACGGCGTGCTCCGCTCCGGCGAAGGCGACGAGGTCGTCACCTACCTGCGCGAGCACTTCGATCTGAACCTCAAGCTGGTGAACGCGCAGGATCGTTTCCTTGATCTGCTCGCCGGGGTCGAAGACCCTGAGAAGAAGCGCAAGATCATCGGCCATACCTTCATCGACGTCTTCGATGAAGAGGCGCGCGCCATCGGCAACGTGGAATGGCTGGCTCAGGGGACCCTCTATCCCGACGTGATCGAGTCCGTGTCCCACAAGGGGCCGAGCGCGGTCATCAAGAGCCACCACAACGTGGGCGGCTTGCCGGAAAAGATGAACATGAAGCTCATCGAGCCGCTGCGTGAACTGTTCAAGGATGAAGTGCGTCAGGTGGGCGCGGAACTCGGTATGCCCGAATCCGTCATCTGGCGTCAGCCGTTCCCCGGTCCCGGCCTCGCCATCCGCGTGATCGGCGAAGTGACCCGTGAGCGGTTGGATATCCTCCGCAAGGCCGACACCATCGTGCAGCAGGAACTGCGTGATGCCGGCTGGTATCGTAAGATTTGGCAGGGCTTCGCCGTGCTGCTCCCGTTGAAGACGGTGGGCGTCATGGGCGACGGGCGCACGTACGAGCATGTCATCGCCCTGCGCTGCGTGGACAGCGTGGACGCCATGACCGCCGACTGGGCACGTCTGCCGTATGATCTGCTGGAACGGATTTCCAGAAGGATCATCAACGAAGTCAAGGGAGTGAACCGTGTGGTGTACGACGTCTCCTCGAAGCCGCCGAGCACCATTGAATGGGAATAGCGAGGCATTATCATGTTTGGTATTGGCGGTACAGAACTGCTGGTGATTCTCGTCGTAGCGCTGATTGTCCTTGGTCCTAAAAGCGTTCCTCAGATTGCACGGACGCTCGGCAAGGCTATGGGCGAATTCCGCAAGGTTTCTACGGAATTCCAGCGGACACTGAATACGGAAATCGAGCTCGAAGAGCACGAAAAGCGCAAGCAGGAAGCGGAAAAGGAACTGTTCGGCACCGAACAGAAAGCCACCGCGGCTACGACGAAAACCGGCCCGCCGCAGCGACGGCAGCCGCCCCGACGGAAACCGACGCTTCCGTAAAGGGTTAGGCATGACAGAACGCGAAGACAAGACCCCCGTCGCGCCCTCCGGCGCGGCGGAGGAACAGGAAATCTTGCTGGATTCCCCGATTGTGGAGTCCGAGGACGAGCCCGGGGCGGTAGACGCTCCGGGCGTCTCCGGTTCGAAGGAGCCGGACGAAGCCGCCGTTGAATCCACGCCCGTGGTTGAAGAAGACGCCGTCGAACCGGTTCCTCCGGTTGAGGAAGCCATTGCCGGGAATCCGGAAGCGGCGGTTTCCGTGCCGGAAACCCGAACGCGCCGCCCCCCGCCGATGCCGACGCTTCGGCGGGGCTGCCCGAAATCCCCGAGGGCGCGTCGTCGGCTTGGCCGCAAGAGGAAACATTGCCCGCGCCCGCCGCTGGCGGTGAGCCTCCGGCCCCCGTCGATCCTCCTTCCGGGGAGGAAGAAGAGCCGGAAGAAGAACGGCCCATGACCCTGCTGGAGCACCTCGGGGAGCTGCGCAAGCGCCTCGTGCGTGGTTTCTTGGCCATCCTGATCGGCTTTTTCGCCTGTTACGGCTTCGCCCAGCAGTTGTTCTATTATCTTTCCCTGCCGCTGTTGAAGGTCATGCCCGCCGACTCCAAGTTCATCTATACAGGGGTTGCGGAAGGCTTCTTCGTCGACATGAAGGTCGCGTTCGTGGCCGGCGTGTTCGTGGCGTGCCCGTTCCTGTTCTATCAGATCTGGGCGTTCATCGCGCCGGGCCTGTACGAGGAGGAAAAGAAGTACATCATCCCGTTGGCCCTGTCTTCGGCGCTGTTCTTCATTTTGGGCGGGGTGTTCTGTTATTTCGGGGTATTCCCGTTCGCTTTCGAGTTTTTCATGAGCTATTCGACCGACAATATCGTGGCGATGCTGTCGATCGACGAATACTTGAGCTTCGCGCTCAAGATGGTGCTTGCCTTCGGGCTTATTTTCGAAATGCCGCTGTTCAGCTTCTTCTTGGCGCGTATGGGCCTCATCACTGCGCAGAAGATGCGCGAGGTGCGCAAATACGCCATCTTGGCCATTTTTGTCGTCGCCGCCATCCTGACGCCGCCGGACGTGTTCTCGCAGCTTATGATGGCGGGACCCATGATTGTGCTGTATGAAGTCAGCATCTGGGTGGCCGTGCTTGTGGGCAAGAAGAAGGCGGAGCGGGAAAAGGCGGCCGAGGAAGGTGGAGCATGATCCGTACCGGACACGTCGCCAGAACCACGGCGGAGACCAATATCGATTTGACCTTGTGCCTTGAAGGCAGCGGCAAGACGTCCGTCGCCACCGGTTTTGGCCTGCTTGATCACATGCTCACCCTGACGGCGTTCTGGGCAGGGTTTGATTTGTCCCTGACCTGCAAGGGCGATACGCATATCGATGCGCATCACTCCGCCGAAGACATCGCCCTCTGCCTTGGCCAGGCGTTCGCTCTGGCCGTGGGCGACCGGAAGGGCATTGCCCGCGTGGGGTTCGCCCGCGTGCCGATGGACGAGGCGCTGGCCGAAGTGACGCTCGATATTTCCGGGCGCCCGTGGCTGGAGTGGCGGGGTGACGAGTTGCTGCCGCCCGTGCTCGCGGGTGAGGAGCGTGACGTCTGGCGCGAGTTCTATAAGAGTTTTGCCGCCGCCGCCCGCATGAACGTGCATGTCGCGTTTCTGTATGGACGGAACGGGCATCATTTGCTGGAATCCGCGGCTAAGGGGTTGGGGCTTGCCTTGGCTCAGGCCGCTTCTCTCACAGGTAACGTGGTGCGGAGCACCAAAGGGAGTCTCGACTGATGAGCAGACTGACCCGCCGTTTTTTCTGTCTCGCGGTTTTGGCCGTATCCATATCTCTGCTTGCGGCCTGTCAGAAGACGACGCCCAGCACTCCGGACCTCCCCGATTTGAAGGTCGGCGTCGTCGGCGTGGAACAGCCCAAGGGGACGACGGATTTGCTCGCGGGATTCATTCCTGAAGATCGCGTGTTGGCCTCGGATCAGGCTGTGGCCACGTTCAATGAAGAACTCATGAAGCTTTTGAAGACCACGACGCACCGCTCGTACGTGTTCATCCCCAAGGCCGGGGGCGCTGATCCTCGCGAACGCAATGGCGCGCTGGCCCACTGGGCCAAGATCGGGAAGGACATGGGCGTGGATCTGCTCATCGTCCCGCAAATCCTCGACTGGCGTGAACGGGCCGGGAGCAGCGCGGGTGTGACGACGTCCGCCGCCGTGAATATGGACTTCTATCTGATTGACGTGCGCGAACCCGGCGGCGCGCTGGTGTCCCGCTCCCACTTCAAGGAAAAGCAGGTCGGCCTGAGCGACAACCTGATGAACTTCGATACGTTCCTCAAGCGCGGCGCCAAGTGGCTCACGGCGCAGGAGCTGGCGATGGAAGGGATGCAGAAGATGATCAAGGAGTTCGGTTTATGATCCTTTTTCCCGCTGTGGATATCAAAGGGGGGCAGGCTGTGCGCCTCAGGCGCGGGCGTGCCGACGACTCCACGGTCTTTTCCGACGATCCGGTTGCGGCGGCGCTGCAATGGCAGGAGCAGGGCGCAAAGTTCCTGCATCTTGTGGATCTGGACGGCGCGTTTGAAGGTGTGTCGCCGAATACGGATCTGGTCCGCCGGATTTGTGAAGCCCTTTCCATCCCCGTACAGCTTGGCGGCGGTATCCGTGACGAGGAAACCGCCCATCGCTGGCTTGATGCGGGTGTGGCCCGTCTGATCATCGGTACGCTGGCTCTGGAAGATCCCGCCCGTTTCGCGGCGCTGTGCCATGCCTGCCCCGGTCGCATCGGCGTTTCGTTGGATGCGGAAAACGGACGCCTGAAGACCCGTGGCTGGGTGGGGGATACGCCGTATACGGTGGATGATGTGGTTCCCCGTCTGGCTGAAGACGGCGCGGCATTCCTCGTGTATACCGACATCGAGCGTGACGGTATGCAGACCGGCGTGAACGTGCCCGCCCTGACGCATCTGGCCCGGACGAGCAAGGTGCCGGTGATTGCCGCCGGCGGCGTTGCCACGTTGGATGACGTGAAGGCATTGTATCCGCTGTCGGTATCCGCGAACCTTGAAGGCGCGATCAGCGGACGGGCTATTTACGAAGGCACGCTGGATCTGCGCGAGGCCATGAGCTGGATCGCCGCGCAGGAGCGGTAGTTTTGACGTGGGGGAAGGGGGAACCCTTCTGAAGAAGGGGGGAGCACCCCACGGTTCTCCCTCCCTTGCCCCAGGCCCCCAACACTCCCTCTCCCAAGACTTTTGGCGTTATCGGATCCTTGTTCGGAAAGGTGCTGAAAGCGAAAGCGTGGGCGTGCCTTTCAGTTTTTGGGGAGAGGGGCTGTTTGGGAAGGGAAAACATTCCGTAAAAATGGCGGGGAAGAAGGCGTACCTTTTAAAGATGGCTTTGGAGACTGTTTTTGGCGGGGCCATGAAAAAAACGGTTGACTTTCATTCCGGGGTTCGCTAAAAGCTTCCTCACGCATGGGGTTGTAGCTCAGTTGGGAGAGCGCTTGAATGGCATTCAAGAGGTCGTCAGTTCAATTCTGTCCAGCTCCACCAGATTTTGAAGGGTTCGTAGCAATACGGACCCTTTCTTTTTTCGATAGTCCTGCGGATGGGGACGTGCGCTTCTTATCCGGATCTTTTGGGTGCGGCGCATTTTCGAGGAAAAAGAGTGCTGGGAGGCTTGACTTTGGGAACTGGTTCCTATAGAAGGCTTTTCACGCATGGGGTTGTAGCTCAGTTGGGAGAGCGCTTGAATGGCATTCAAGAGGTCGTCAGTTCAATTCTGTCCAGCTCCACCAGATTTTTAAAGCTGATTCAATTTTGGATCAGCTTTTTTTATTGCATGAAGTTGCATAATAAAATGGTTGAGGAGCCTTTCCGACCGCCTTTTAGGCGGGATACGGAAGGCTCCTTATTTTTTTGCTCATATCCCGAAACGGAACACGCGGAGATGGCAGCCGCCTCTGCCCGTGCGGGCCGTAAAATCCTGATGGTACGCTTCGGCGGGGTAAAAGGCGGAGGCCGGGAGCAGTTCGGTGGCCACCGCATAGCCGTGTTCCCTGAGCTTTTCCATGAGGGAAAGGGCTGTGGCTTTCTGCCGCTCATCTTTGTAGAAAATCGCCGAACGGTATTGTGTGCCGATATCCGGGCCCTGTCTGTTGATCTGGGTAGGATCATGGATTTCAAAGAACAGGCGGGCGAGTTCCTCGAAAGAAACCTTTGCCGGATCGTAGGTTACGCGGACCGCTTCGGCGTGGCCGGTCCTGCCCGTGCAGACCTGTTCGTAGGTGGGGTTCGGCACCGTACCGCCCGTGTAGCCCGACTCCGCGTCACAGACACCGGGGACGGACTGGAAAGCGTCCTCCACTCCCCAGAAACAGCCGCCCGCGAAGATGGCCTCTTCCGTGCATTCGGATGTTTTTTCTGGTATGAATTCAAGCGACAAGGAATTGACGCAATGCCGCGTGTTTTTTTGGGTGAAGCGTTCGCCTTCGAAGACATGCCCCAGATGGGCCCCGCAGGCAGCGCAGACGATTTCCGTCCGGTGGCCGTCCGGATCGGGGCGGCGGAGCACGGAGCCGGGCACGGCGTCGTCAAAGGACGCCCAGCCGCATCCGGAGTCGAACTTGTCGCCCGAGCGGTAGAGCGTTGCGCCGCAACGCCGGCAGGCATAGGTTCCGTCGGCCTTATGGTTCCAGTAGCGCCCGCTGAACGGCGGTTCCGTCGCGCCGTGGGCGATGACCTGTTCTTCGTCGGGAGTGAGGGGTCGCATGGTGCCTCCTTGTGTTATCAGCATATATGATACAAGTATGATCCCTGAGTGGAAAGACAATGATACCTTTTGCCGGACCCGGTTAGGGATGGCACAACCTTTTATTTCGGAGAAAGTATGGTCTCAACTGCCGTTCGTACCTTTGCGAGGGGCATTCCCTGGAATCTCTTTTTGCTGACCCTCGGATGCGGCCTGTTCGCACTCGGCGTGAAAGCCATCGCCATTCCCCATATGCTCATTTCCGGCGGCGTATTCGGGACGGCGCTTCTGATCAATTACATGACGGAAACCCTGAGCCCGGCCGTGTGGAATGTGCTGCTCAACATTCCTATCTTCATTGCGGGCTGGCTGTTCGTGGGGCGGCGTTTCGTTCTGTACAGCCTGTACGGGCTGGCCGTGGTCTCCGTGGCCACGCAATATTTGGACATGACCATCAACATCACCGATCCGATTCTCGCAAGCATCGCCGCGGGCTGCATCTGCGGGCTCGGGCTCGGCATCGTACTGCATTCCATCGGCTGCGATGGCGGGTTGACCATCATTTCCATCGCCCTGCACAAGCGGTATGGCATCAGCGTCGGGCAATTCAGCCTGCTGTACAACATCACGCTGTTTGTACTGGCCTTTTCCATGTATAATCCGGACAGCATGTTGTATTCGCTGATCATGATTTTTGTGTACTCCAAGGTGATGGACTACGTTTCGACCATCTTCAACCAGCGGAAAATGGTGTTGATCATTTCCACGCAGCACGCCGCAATCCGTGAAGACATCCTGACGCATCTGCACCGGGGGGCCACGCTTCTGTCCGGTTCCGGCGGTTTCACCGGCGAGCAGAGGCCCGTGCTGTTGACCGTCGTGCAAAACTATCAGATCCGGCTGTTGGAAGAGCTCATTTTCCGGCATGACAAGCAGGCGTTCGTCATCATCGAGAACACGCTGAACGTCCTCGGCAAGGGGTTCTCCTGTGTAAAGGAATATAAATGAAGAAATGCACCTTGCCGGTCGCGGATCCGCTTTTGAAGGGGCTCTGTCGATTTCCTCCGGCAGGTTTTTCTGGTATCTGAGAGGCAGCGAGCCGGAATATCCGGCACGCGATCCGACACCTTCAACCGTGGAGAACCGTCATGTCCGAAGAACAACAGGTGCGCCTGAACGTGCATACCGAGAAAATGGGCACCTCCTACGCGAATGCCTTTCAGGTTCGTTACTCGCAGGATGACGTGCTGGTTTCCTTTGGCGTCAGCCTGACCGATCTCTCTGCCGAGCCGGGTGTGAAGGGCGTCGTCACCGCCGACATGCTGGAGCGTATCGCCATGACGCCCCGTACGGCCAAACGCTTGACGCTGACCCTTATCCAGAGCCTCCGCGAATACGAGGCCCGTTTCGGCGAAATCGCCGTCGAGGAGAAGGCCCCCGAAGAGGAATAGCCGCGCTTGGTGCGGAATGGTATCGAAAAGGAAAAAGGCCGGATGTGTCCGGTCTTTTTTTATGCCTTGCAAAGGATGAGGCGCGGCGGCGGAGCTTGTGCGGGCATCCTTATGCCGAGCGAAAGGCGTATGCATGTGAACGGTGTTGCGCGCGGAGCCGGTGCTGGGCATTTGCAGTTATAAATCCTCATAAAGGAAAATGGATATGGTTTGTTCGCGTCGTCCGTATTGGAGGCCTTGCGTTTTGCAATCCATCCGGCGGATGACGCCTTTTTAGAGGGGGCAATCTGCCTGTATGGGGTGTTTCCGGGCTCTGAAAACGTTTTTTTGCTCCCTCCGTTCTCCCTTCTGAAGGAAAAGGGTGGGCCGGTTCTCATGCGTTTTGCAACGGTGGATTGCATTATGTAATGAACTTCTGTGTACTCATTTTTCTAATACTGTAAAATCATTGGCTATACATTTTGGCACGCACCTTGGATAGATGGCTGTTGAAATCCTGCGGGTCGGAAACACCGACGTCCGCGTTACGTTCAAGGAGCTTGTCATGGATTTGTTTGACCTTGTTGGCCTCGCCTGCGCGGCAGGTCTTTTTGCGTACATGCTGTACGCGCTGTTCAAGCCGGAACGGTTTTAGGAGGATGATATGATCCTGCGAGATCTGTTGCAGCTTGTCCTGTTCATCGGCCTTTTAGCGGCGCTCAGCCCGCTGTTGGGTCGGTATGTCCATCAGGTTTTTTCCGGCCGCCGCACCTTCCTGCATCCTGTCCTGGGGCCGGTGGAGCGGGGCGTGTACTCGCTGTCCGGCATTCATCCCGACGAAAACCAGACGTGGAGCCGGTACGCCGTCAGCCTCATCGGATTTTCCCTTGCGGGGTTCCTGCTCACGTTCGGGGTACTGCTTTTTCAGGATAAGCTGCCGCTGAATCCGCAAGGCTTCCCCGGCCTTTCGTGGGATTTGGCCCTGAATACGGCGGTCAGCTTCCTGACGAATACGAACTGGCAGTCCTACGGCGGCGAAACCACCATGAGCCATTTCTCGCAGATGGTGGCCCTGACCTATCAGAATTTCGTTTCCGCAGCCGTCGGCATCGCCGTGTGCGCCGCGGTCGTGCGTGGCATCGCCCGCAACGAATCCTCGTCCATCGGCAATTTCTGGTCCGATCTCGTGCGCATCACGCTGTACGTGTTGCTGCCTTTGAGCATCATCGGGGCGTTGATCATGCTCTGGCAGGGTATGGTCCAGAATTTCGACGCGGGCGTTACCGCGACCACGCTTGAGGGCGGGAAGCAGTTCATCGCCACCGGGCCCGTCGCTTCGCAGATTGCGATCAAGCTGCTCGGGACCAACGGCGGCGGCTTCTTCAACGTGAACGCCGCGCATCCTTTTGAGAACCCCACGGCGTTGGCCAGCTTCCTCCAGTCTTTCTACATCCTGATCATCCCGAGCGCGCTGGTGTTCTTCCTCGGGGACGCCGTGGGCAGCCGCCGTCACGCGTGGACGGTCTGGGCCGTCATGCTGGCCCTGTTCATCGGCGGCGTGCTGTGGATCTACTTCAGCGAGCTGCACGGTACGCACCTCCTGCAGCAGATTGCGGGCGGGGCCGTACCCAACATGGAAGGCAAGGAAGTGCGTTTCGGCGTGTTCGGCACCTCGCTGTTCGCGACGGCGACCACGGACGCCTCCTGCGGCGCGGTCAACGCCATGCACGACAGCCTGACGCCGCTTGGCGGGATGCTGGTGCTGTTCAACATGCTGCTCGGCGAGAGCATCTACGGCGGCGTCGGGTCCGGCCTGTACGGCATGATCCTGTTCATCCTGCTGACCGTGTTCATCGCCGGCCTGATGGTGGGCCGCACGCCCGACTATCTCGGCAAGCGTATCGAAGGCCGCGAGATTACGTGGTGCATGGTGGCCCTGCTGGCCTGCGCCACACCGATCCTGTGCTTCTCCGCCGTGGCGGCGGTGAGTTCGTGGGGAACGGGCGCACTGAATAATGCCGGGGCGCATGGCCTTTCCGAAATCCTTTATGCCTTCACGTCCGGCGCGCAGAACAACGGGAGCGCCTTTGCGGGGCTTTCCGCCAACGTGCCGGTGTGGAACGTTTTGCTGGCCCTCGCCATGTTCATTGGGCGCTTCGGCGTGATGCTGTCCATGCTCGTGGTGGCGGGTTCCCTCGCCGCGCGCAAGAAGCGTCCGATTTCGGATTCTTCCTTCCCCGTGGAAGGGCCTACCTTCGGCCTCTTGCTGCTCGGGATCATCTTCATCGTGGGCGCGCTGACCTATCTGCCCGCCCTGTCCCTCGGTCCCATCGTGGAACAGTTCCAGATGATGCGGGGAATGATGTTTTAAGAGCGGCGAAGGGAACATCAACTGATTTATTCAATCCGAGCCTGTTGGGATAAGACAGGCATAGGACCGAGGGGGTCCGGGGGGAATCATTCCCCCCGGCGGGGTCAAGGGGCAGAGCCGCCGGGGAATGGGGCGAGCCCCGCCTCCTCCCTCCGGTCCGCCAAGGAGATTTTTCATATGCGTCACCATTCTCAGGAAACCGCGCCTTCGCTGTACGTTCAGGCCGCCAAGGACGCCTTCCGCAAGCTCGATCCGCGCGTGCTCGTGCGCAATCCCGTCATGTTCGTGGTCGCCGTCGGCTGCGTGTTTACGACGGCCTCGTTCTTCTCCCGCGTGGTGACCGGCGCCGACGCCGGATTCAGCGGCCAGATTTCCCTGTGGCTGTGGTTCACCGTGCTGTTCGCCAACTTCGCCGAGGCGCTTGCCGAGGGGCGGGGCAAGGCGCAGGCCGACACGCTCCGCAGCGCCCGTACGGACACCGTCGCGCACCGGCTGCTTTCGGACGGAACCGTGGAAAACCGGTTCGGTCGAGGA
>OAZX01000729.1_pt1 | contig 13161 bp, 26 predicted proteins | sample 1495341 | NCBI WGS metagenome assembly OAZX01 (sample SAMEA2580119, study PRJEB22360) | human gut metagenome | biome: human gut; feature: human-associated habitat; material: faeces | place: Denmark | collected 2008/2010 | reverse complement strand
TTTAACGACAGGCTATCTATGAACCAGCTACCTCGCCGTGCGCTTTCGCGTTATGGTCTGACTTTTCAGGGAAATATCCTTTCAGTAAACTGTCAGTGCCGGATGCTCACCCGTGTCCGGCGCACGCACTCCACCTCACCCGTGGAGAACTTCTTAATTACCAACCTTAGCTTCGTTGGTTAGCTATTAACGCGGGTATGTAATCATTCTGGCAATGCTTAATGCCGCTGCTTTTTCCAGATTGGTGATATCCTGCTCCAGAGCGGACAGATTTTCAGCCTGCTTAGCCCTGGCTTCATTGGCCCATTTCAGATCCTGCGCTGCATTAATTTTCTGGCGCATCCACTCATAAAGTTCATCATCGGTATAGTCTGGCGCGATGATGACGGGTTCTCGTTTCTGCATACTGATTCCTCGCGGTGCTGTTTCGCTTATCAGCCGTTAGATTTTGCCGAACTGGAAAGCGCCTGTTTAAATTCGTTGAAGCTGAGAGCTTCTTCGCCGTCGGCAAGACCTTCGAAGTATTCTTCGTAAGCCTTTTCCATGATTGTGTCGAAATCCATATCACTCACCTGAGTTTCTTTCCAGCCAGCGACGGGCACCATTTTCGGTTTTAAACGTTTTGCTTTTGGTATACGTCATTGCGGTGAACGTACCGTCCTGGTTGGGGAACACGCCACATACCAGAGATTCGCTGTTGCCAAGATCGATAGTATCCATGCTGACCTCATTTCCCCTTAACGCCGGGGTAGCGGAACAAAAACCTGCTGCATAGTTATTAAAGTTGAACCCTGCCGTCATGTTCTTACGCCTCGGGCTGGCTACTTAACCCCTGACCACTGCCTGGTAACTCGAAGTATTGCCCTGCATTCTGTGGGGTGGGGAGAGGGAATGAATGAAGTTTAGAAAAATGAACTTTTCAGGTCAATGTTTTTTTATCAAAACATTTTAAGCAGGCAGCTGTTAAGCCATCACCACGATGGCATACAGTTAATCAAATAGATGAGGTCGGTTAAATATCTTGTTGAATTTTAAAGCATACGCCCAATATGCAAGATAGATCATCCAGCATAATTGAAGGGTAGCGAGGATTCGTGGGGACTAAAAGAATATCCGGCCCTTCTATCTCCAGTTTACGAATGACAGGTGTTGTGGTCCCTTTGGGTAAGGCAAGGACAATATTTCCTGGTTGTACGGTTCGATCGGGATCAACAAAAACTGTTGAACCATTTGGGATGGAAACTCCCCCACCAGATGTTGACATACTGTCACTCTCTAGAACAACTGCAAAGGTATTGGCCGGGATTTCTCCGACAAGCTGCACACAAGAGGTTATTGAGGAATTTTTCATATAATCACTCCAGCTTGCTGCCTGCTGAAGTGATAGTAGCGGAACCGTTTTTATCGGCGGTAAAGATAGATCAAGCGAATCACCTGTATTTAACTCTCCTCCATTAAGAAGCCAATTTTCGTTTACTTTCAATATTTTTGCCAGTGAACTTATGTAACGCGAGGACGGCGCTCCTCCACCGTTCATCCATTGACTTACGGAGCCTTTTGATGCGCCAGTGGCATTGACAAGGTCTTTGCCTTTCAGGTTTAGCGCATGCATACGTTGGGTTATGCGTTCAGATATTGTTTGCTTGCTCATGTTTTGATTTTAAAACACAGATGGTTTTGTTTCTTGACTTTCTTTGGTTTTGATTATTAAACTTTTGGCGTTCAGTTTTATGGAGCGACTCATGAAAAAATCAGAAGTATTAGGCTATTTTGGCGGAGTTGTTAAAACAGCCGCAGCTCTAGGAACGTCAAAAACCACAGTCAGCATGTGGGGGGAAGAGGTTCCGTGGAAATGGGCGTTGCTAATTCAGGCAGTCACTGCCGGGGCGCTCAAATATGAGTTACACATACCGACGGTTGTCATTCCCGGTTCTGATCATAATCCGCCTTCTAACCAAGGGGGGATTCATGAAAATCAAGCATGAACACATCCGCATGGCGATGAATGCCTGGGCGCGTCCTGATGGCGAAAAAGTTCCGGCAGCTGGAATAACCCAGGCTTATTTTGAGTTGGGTATGACGTTTCCTGAACTGTACGACGACAGCCATCCGGAAGCCCTGGCTCGCAATACCCAGAAAATTTTCCGCTGGATAGAGAAAGACACCCCTGATGCAGTTGAAAAAATTCAGGCGTTGTTACCAGCGATCGAAAAGGCAATGCCACCTTTGCTGGTGGCCAGAATGCGCAGCCACAGTTCAGCTTATTTTCGGGAGCTGGTGGAGACGCGGGAGCGACTGGTGAGAGACGCTGATGATTTTGTCGCAGTGGCAATCGCCGGTTTCAATCAGATGAACCGTGGTGGCCCGGCAGGAAATGCTGTGGCAGTACATTGACTGACAATAGCCATATCGAATCGCTTCCGGCAACTCGTGAGTAAAAAGATTCGGTATCAGAAGAGGTGAGTATGGCTAACGCCTGGCTCAGATTATGGCATGACATGCCAAATGACCCTAAGTGGCGAACAATTGCCAGGGTGTCAGGGCAGCCAATTGCAACAGTGATGGCAGTGTATATCCACCTCCTGGTGAGCGCGTCACGAAATGTCACGCGAGGTCACATTGATGTCACGACAGAAGATTTGGCAAGTGCGCTCGACGTGACAGAAGAGGTAATTGATTCAATTTTGCAGACGATGCAGGGGCGGGTACTTGATGGTGATTTAATCACTGGATGGGAAAAACGCCAGGTACTGAAAGAGGACAATGGCAACGTTTCACAAACCGCGAAATCCCCGGCAGAGCGCAAGAGAGCGCAGCGCGAGAGGGAAAAATTACGAAAACAGAATGAGGGGTGTCACGACGAGTCACGCATATGTCACGACATGTCACGACGAGTCACGACAGATAAAGATACAGATAAAGAATTAAACCCCACACATAACGCGCGCGTGCGCGAGAGAGCTCCGACCAGTGAGTCGAACGGTACGCCATCGCAGACAACGGAGCCCGAATATCTGGACGGCATGAGCGAACCCATCGGGAAATTTCCGATGACCGATGGCTGGCATCCGTCGCCGGATTTTCGACGACGGGCTGCTCTGTGGGGAGTGGCTCTGCCTGAGCCGGAATTTACACCAGCTGAATTTGCAGCCTTCCGGGACTACTGGGCAGCGGAGGGGAAAGTGTTCACGCAGATTCAGTGGGAGCAGAAATTCGCCCGTCACGTAAATCACGTCAGGGCGCAGGTTAAACCAGTCAGCAAGGGGGTAAACCATGCAGCAGCACCAGGTGGCACCGCATCACGAGCAGTTCAGGAAATTCGGGCAGCACGTGAGCAGTGGGAACGTGAAAACGGATTTATCAGCGACGGAAACGGCCTGGAAGCTGTGGGAACTCATGGGGGAGGTTTATTCGAACCGCTGGACCCAGAAGAACGGGGCCGCACCTTCGAAGCTCTGGATTGCACAGATTGGCGCGATGACTGAGCAGCAAATCCGGCAGGTCTGCCGCCAGTGCATGGACCGCTGCCGGGCGGGTGAAACATGGCCTCCGGACCTGGCTGAGTTTGTGGCGCTGATTTCGGAAAGCGGAGCCAATCCATTTGGTCTGACGGTGGATGCTGTGATGGAGGAGTACCGCCGCTGGCGCAATGAGTCCTGGCGATACGACGGAAGTGATAAGTACCCGTGGTCTCAGCCTGTGCTGTATCACATTTGCCTCGAGATGCGTTCAAAGGGGATTGAGCGCCAGATGACCGAAGGGGAGTTAAAACGGCTTGCAGAATGGCAACTGACGAAATGGGCAAAGCATGTTGGTAATGGCCTGAGCATTCCGCCAGTCCGGCGACAACTGGCGGCACCCAAACGCCCGTCGGGACCAACGCCAATTGAGTTGCTGAAACAGGAATATGAACGCCGGAAAGCGGCTGGTTTTGTTTGAGTTGAGAAGTAATTTTTACCGGGAGGAAATTTTAATGGAGACCGTTTTTGACGCACTGAAAGCAATGGGAAAAGCCTCTTCCCAGGAAGTGGCAGCACGTCTGGGAATGACCCGGGATGAGGCGATTAACGAGCTGTGGAAACTGAAGCGTTGCGGGGAAGCTGATAACAAGGGCCCGATGTGGTGGTTGACTCAAACCGACGAAAACGCATCTGTGGCACAGGCTTCTAAAGTGACAGCGCAAATGCTGATCGAGGCGATTGAACAGCATGGCCCTAAAGCGGCTGATGAACTTGCACTGATATTCAGAATTACTTCCCGCAGGGTGAACTCATCGCTGGCTATGGCCATCAGCAAAGGTCGTCTGATTCGCGTAAATCAGAACGGTAAATTTCGTTACTGCCTGCCGGACGGTAATTTACCAGCAGAGCCGAAAGTTGTATCGGTAGCGAAAACACCTGGTAAAGGCTTTCCTCAGCCAGCCGGTGTTGCGTTACCAGTACAGGACGCGGCAACACAGGAAGAAATTAAAACAGAAACTGTGGCGGACCTTGTGCAGTCACTGCCATCGTTCACTGAAACGCGAGCGAATGGCCTGATTTTACCATCGCTGCATATGGCAAACCGCGAACTGCGCCGGGCGAAAAGTCATGTCCAGAAGTGGGAGCGAGTCTGCGCCGCGCTGCGGGAGCTGAACAAGCACCGGGATATTGTCCGACAGATTGTCGATTCCTCCAGTCGTATTGTGTCGGAAAAGTGATTCCAGGGGAGGGCTTATGGCAAAAGTATTTACACAGGAAGAGCGGGAAAAAATTAAAGGGCAGATTGTTGATCTCGTACGCCAGAGCGGGCGAGAGACGTTACGACAACTGGAAGCTAAAACTGGGGCAACAAGATATCTGATGAGCGTTCTCGCAAGAGAGCTGGTTGCCAGCGGCGATGTATACAACTCTGGTTACGGGTTATTCCCGTCAGCGCAGGCGCGTAAGGACTGGCAAAATGCCCGCAAAAAACTCTCAAGGGCAAATCTGAAGAAAACATCTGTGGTTGATCCGGACCTTATCTGGTCATTACCAGACGGAGAAATACGCCGCTACGACAGGCGTCAGAACATAATCTGTCGCGAGTGCCGGAAGAGTGAGGTTATGCAGCGAGTGTTGGCGTTTTATCAGGGTAATTTTCAGGAGGTGATGGCGTGAGGGTGAGAGTCTATATTGCCGGTCCAATGACCGGGTATAGAAATTTCAACCGTGAGGCGTTCCACAAGGCGGAAGAGGAACTGAAACGGGAAGGGCATACAGTCTTAAACCCGGCAGTACTTCCGGACGGACTGACACAGCCACACTACATGGATATTTGCATGGCAATGATTCGTTGTGTGGATGCGATTTACATGCTGAAAGGCTGGCAGCGGTCGGCAGGCGCTAAGGCAGAACTGGCGCTGGCGGAGAAGCTGGGGCATGCAGTTATTTTCCAGGAGGCAAACAGTGAATAACCAATGGCGACCAGATATTTGCCCTATAACCGGACGTGCATTTTTCATGTGGATTGAGCATCCGAAATTGGGCAATGTGCCGACGTATGGCGGCCCATTAGACAGTTACACCATTCCAACAAAGGACAGCGATGGTGAGTTTTCGTGTGAGCGTTACGATCATGATTTCGGTGGCTGGGTAGAAAGCGAATGTCTTGGGTTATATCTGATTGATGATAAAGAACAATGCAGAGTCTACGAACTCGAGGAACGCATTAAAGAGCTGGAAGCGCGGGAAGTTCATTTGCCGACTCGCTACGGCCTTCGATATGGACATCCGATAAATGATGATGAGCGCCACGTCATGATACCTAAAGAAAATGGCTGCTGGCTTTATCTGGCTGACTTAGAACATGAACTACGTGTTGCTGGCATTCATATCAAAGGAGAGGAGTATGGAAATAAAACCAGAAGATGAGTTAAGTAATATTGTTTTATTTCCGGCAAAAGAGGATGACCCACGTAATCAGGTTAATTTTCTTTATGAGCCATCGGAAAGACCATATTGCCATCACGCCTCTGTCCGGGTTGACGAAAAAGAGCGTCAGGTCCGCTGTAAAATCTGCGGTGCAGTTGTGGAGCCGTTTGACTGGATGCTCTCAGTGGCGAAAAGAGAAACCAGACTGGCAGATGATGTAAGGCTATTGCGCCAGGAGGAACAGGAAAGGCGGAAAAATATAGAAAAGTTAATTCAGATTGAGCGTAACGCGAAAGCGCGGATACGCAGGGCGACAAAATCCAGAACTGAATAATTAAATTTAGTAGTGTTAAAAATTTAATCCTTAACCGGAGGGATTTCTGCACCCTCAGAACATCAGGAGGCCGCCCGAAAGGGCGGTAATGAAATGCGAAAGTTCAAAATAATTATTGAAACGGGAATAGCTGGTGGAGATTTTGAAGATGTATTCGAAGTGGATGATGATGCGACACCAGATGAAATAAAGGACGAAGCAAAAGAAATTTTCTTTAACTACTGCAATTACTCATATCACGAAACAAAAGACGAGGAGGAAGAACAAAATGGCTGATTTTGGTTCAACTAAATACAACGTCAGTTTTAAAGAATGGCATGAACTGTTAATGGACTATGCAGAGTTACGCGGGGGAAGTGCTGCTGATGCCGAAGCATGGCGTGATGATTATGAAGCAGGAAAAACTCCGGTCGAAGCATATTGTGATGAGTGGGGCGATGAATGAGTGAGATTAATTATCAGGAAGGGCATGAAACGGCAGGGCAGGCAAAACCAGTTGCATGGCGGTATCGCTACGTGAAAAAAGGCGTTACGGACTCTCAGGGTAAGTCGTGGTTTGGTGACTGGAAATATGTACCGACAAAAGAGGATTGCAACGACAGGCCGAACTATGAAATTCAGGCGTTATTCACTGCCCCGCCTGTGCCGCTGACACCAGAAGGATTGATTAAAGCAGTGCGTTTCTATGAACAGGTTAAGCGGGAAAACCCGCCAGTCGAAACCGGAGCATGGAAAGACGCTGTTGACTGGGTGCTCAAAGAGGCTTGCCAGGCTGTAAACATTGGCATCAAAGGAGAGTGAGGATGTTCAATAATTTGCCTGGTACTGGTTTTTTCGTTGTTTTCGGTGTCATTTGTGCCGTTATTGGTTGGGCAGTTATTGAGTCCATTCTTTGGCTGCTTTCTTTCATTCACATAACTATTGGTTGAGAACTGCCCCATGACCACTTTAACCGTCAAAGAACTGATTAAAGAAATCAAAGAGCGTATAGGCAGCCTGGACGTGCGAGACAATATTGAGCGCCGGGCTTATGAAATAGCGTTAGCCTCGCTGGAAGCAGAACCGGTGGCATGGACTGATGAAGAGGAACTGCGCGATGTCAGGAAGTATGGTTTCGGTGAGATATTTCAGTGTCCGCCAGATAAATATGCGGACCCGCGTCGTGTAATTCCGCTGTATCGTGTGCCGCCAGCTCCCACAGTGCAGGTACAGGGCATTGAGATCGCAATAAACGAACTGGTGTCTCTGTCCCCACAGCTGGATAAACGAGCGGTGGAAACTCTTTCTATGGCTGTGGCACATCTACGCAAACTGGTTAAGAAGCAGATACAGGCCAAGGACTAACACATGAGCACTTTAACTAACGACGAACTGTTTGAAGAAATCATGGGGCGTGTTAATCACCTCGATGTACGTGATGATATTGAGTACCGGGCTTATGAAATCACACTGGCCTCGTTGGCAGCAGAGTCTGTGTCAGTAAACGACGACATGGCTTACGCATTCCATCATGCACTGTCAGATTCATCTCTAGGCGCTGATGAGGTAGAGGAAATTAAGGCCGGGTTGCGTGCAGCCTTTGCCAATGTCACCACCCAACCAGCACCAGTAGTGCCGGAATTTGAAACATGGTTTAACAGCCAGGAGTCAGGGAGGAGTATATGCAGCACACAGATTCGTCGTTCCCTTCAGGAAATTTCATGGAACGCCTGCTGCGCCGCCATGCTTCAGGGGAAAGACGATGGTATCCTCACCAATGAGGATACCAAAGGGGACGTTCAGGTACGGGAATTAACAATGCTGATTAAACAACTGGTTAGCCAATTGAGGAAAGCGAAGCCGGACTGCAAATTACCGGAGAAGGCGATGGTCTACCTGAAGCGAAACGGACTGATAAGCGCGGAGGATATTTTACGATGACCTGGCCTGAAGCATTCACAACGGTAGGAATTGCGATGGCGGTGGCGCTGGTGGTGTATTCGATTTGCCGCTGGGGATAAATCGCCGAAAAAAGATCCCGACACAAACATGAGCCGGGATCTTTGATTTATATAGCCTACGAATCCGCCAGTAAGAGAGGGGGCGGACGGTTAATTCTAACACCGGAATGATGTGGGTAAAAGTTTATAAGAAATCGGTTTCATAACTTTGCCCACCATGATAGATACCGACAATAAAGACTTTTCTGCTATCAACGGCAAAAGCAATAATCGTTCTGTGGCGGAAATGAGTTACCCGCATCCCCTGGCGAATATCATCGCGTTTATTGCCCCGATGCGGGAATGTAGAAAACCCATCAAGATAATCAAGAAGCGCATTGGCATAATTGTCAGCAATGACGTTCCCTGCTTTCTCCGTTATATACCTGTGCAGGTTGATTATTTGTTGTTCGGCCTCAGGAGTAATGATGACTTCATATGTCATGCAGATTACTTCCCGGATCGAATCGCGGCGCGAACCTGTGAAATGGAGCGTCCGTTGTTTGGGTTTTCGCGGATAGAATCAAGAGAGGGGGCGGCTGAATGCGTTAACCACGCTTCGATTGCTTTATCGCGCTCATTCAGTGCGCGAAGCCCTTCACGAATGACCTCGCTTTCTGAAGCATAGGCACCGGAAGCCACACGGGCGCGCACCATGTCAGCCATTTCGTTAGTTAATGTAATGCTGAATTGTTGGGTTGTACGCATGGTAAACCTCACGGAGTAGGATAGAACACCATTCGATGATAGCACGTTGCCTGTTGACGACAACAGAAATCAGAGACAATATTGCCGCACGCCAGCTTGAACAACTGGCACCTGCTGCGCCAGCAGAGAAAACCGATGGCGCACAATACCAAACATCACAATTCTGATACCGCCCCTGCCAGCAGGCAAGGGCGGTGTTCTCACACATTCAAATATGACTGGTATCAGCACGATCCCTGCACTGAAGAACAGGCCGAATGGCTGATTCATAACTACCGCAGACGTGGGTATGAGTTTAAGAAAGCCCTTAGCCTCGACTACCGTCACTGGATAATCTACGTCAGGCTCCCTTATTCCGAACGCCCGCCGCGTCCGTCCCGCACATTCCAGCAACGCATCTGGAGGTAACGTGCGGGTATTACTTCGACCTGTTCCGGTACCGGAACTCGGGCTGGTGGTCCTTAAGCCGGGGCGTGAATCCATGCAGGTATTCCATAACGGCAGGGTGCTGGTGGAGCCGGAACCGAAAAACATGCGCGGTCTGCCGTCCGGAGTTGTTCCCGCCGTTCGCCAGCCGCTGGCGGAAGATAAATCATTACTGCCATTTTTCAGCGATGAGCGGGTAATTCGTGCTGCTGGCGGTGCTGGTGCATTGTCTGACTGGCTCCTGCGTCATGTTAAATCCTGCCAGTGGCCTCATGGTGACTACCATCACAGCGAAACCGTCATACATCGTTACGGTACCGGCGCGATAGTGTTGTGCTGGCACTGCGACAACCAGCTGTGTGACCAGACATCCGAATCACTCGGGCAACTTGCTCATCAAAACCTGTCTGCATGGATGATTGACGTCATCCGTCACGCAATGAATGGCACACAGGAACGGGAATTATCTCTGGCTGAATTATCCTGGTGGGCGGTCCGCAATCAGGTGGCGGACGCGCTACCGGAGGCAGTATTACGTCGTTCTCTGGGGTTGCGTGCGGAAAAAATCCGCTCCTTGTACCGCGAAAGCGACATCGTACCGGGAGAGCAGAACGCCACCAGCATACTGAAGCAGCGCACAAAAAATCTTGCGCCGCTGCCTCACGCCCACCAGCAACCGAACCCACCACAGGAAAAGACGGTGGTCAGTATCGCCGTTGATCCGGAGTCTCCTGAATCTTTCATGAAGCGACCTAAACGTCGCCGTTGGGTAAATGAGAAATACACACGCTGGGTGAAGACACAGCCGTGTGCGTGTTGTGGTAAGCCAGCAGACGATCCCCATCACCTGATTGGTCATGGTCAGGGCGGGATGGGGACAAAATCTCACGATATTTTCACGCTACCGCTGTGTCGGGAGCATCACAACGAGCTTCATGCGGACCCGCTGGCGTTCGAAGAAAAGCATGGTTCTCAGGTTGATTTAATTTTTCGTTTTCTTGATCACGCCTTTGCAACAGGCGTACTCGGATAAAAGAGGTTACTGATGGGGATAGAATTTGTTTTGCCTTACCCGCCGACGGTAAACACCTACTGGCGACGTCGTGGCAGCACATATTTTGTATCAAAAGCCGGTGAGCGTTATCGCCGGGATGTGGCACTTATTGTTCGCCAGCAGCAACTGAAATTAAACCTGTCCGGAAGGCTGGCGATAAAGATTATTGCAGAGCCACCGGATAAGCGCCGTCGTGACCTGGACAATATTCTGAAAGCACCACTGGATGCGCTGACGCATGCGGGACTGCTTATCGACGACGAGCAGTTTGATGAAATCAATATTGTGCGCGGCCAGGTCGTTCCCGGTGGGCGGTTGGGCGTGAAAATTTACGAAATAATGCATGACGGGTAGGTCAAAAATGAAGCTGGAAGATTTACCGAAATATTATTCCCCGAAATCGCCTGGCCTGACCGATGCGTCCGCCTCGACATCAAAAGATGCACTGAGTATCACTGATGTGATGGCTGCGCAGGGGATGACACAGAACCGGGCTGAGATGGGATTTTCTGCGTTCCTGGGGAAAATGGGTATCAGTATGAATGACAGGGAGAGGGCAACGGAATTACTGACAGATTATGCACTCAGTCGGTGCGATCGCGTGGCGGCGTTGAGAAAACTTCCGGCAGAAATAAAACCGGCAGTGATGCGCATTATGGCTTCGTATGCTTTTGAGGATTATGCCCGCAGTGCAGCGAGTAAAAAACAGTGCCCTTGTTGCGGTGGGAAAAAATTTATTGAAAGCGTAGTTTTTACAAACAAGGTCCAGTATCCGGATGGTAAACCGCCGGTATGGGCAAAGTGTACAAAGGGTGTGTATCCGTCTTACTGGGAAGAATGGAAAAAAGTCCGGGAAGTGGTAAAAGTTGCCTGTCCTGAATGCGGGGGAAAGGGTGAGGTTTCCACTGCCTGTAAAGACTGCCGTGGGCGTGGTGTAGCCATTCATCGTGAAGAGTCAGAAAAACGGGGGATGCCTGTTATCAGGGACTGCCAGCGTTGTGGCGGTCGGGGCTATGAAAGATTACCGTCAACGGAGGCATTTAATGCCATATGCAGGGTGACGAATGCCATCACGCTTGATACGTGGAAAAAATCAGTGAAACGCTTTTACGATACGTTGGTGGTTCGGTTTGACATTGAAGAGGCATGGGCGGAGCGGCAGTTAAAGAGGGTAACGCGATAGTGTTGTTGATTTTTCCCGAATCTGTGGTAAATTCTTCCTGAAGATGGGCGTTTTGTGCCTGACGTTAGAAGAATTTTTACAACCCGCCACCGAGCGGGTTTTTTATTGCCCGAAAAACGGTACAGAACATTAAACGCGCTGGTGGTTACGAATACCGGTCTTTCAGCTTGTATTTTTGTAAATCGATATATACTTATCTTGTGACCAGTAATGTCAGGGCAATTGATATGAATGAAGCCTGTTCTGTTGTTTTTGTTCATTCCCCGTTTGTTGTGCTCTTTGAAGGAAAAGAGCTCTCTCTGGAAAGTGGTAGTGCACTTCTTGTCAGGGGGGGAGCTGGATCGTTATTGCCCTTTTCGGAATGTTTTCGGCGAATAAGTCTCAGTGAATCGACAATTATCCGTTACCTGTTGTGTGGAGACGAAAAACAGGATGTAGTTTTAGTCCGGCAAATACCACGATATCTTTGCGTGAGTTTTCCCAAGGCAGAATTGATGGGCATCCTGATTGATTATCTTTGTGAGGAAAAGATTCATACGGACAATTTAGCGGAAATGCTTTCCTTTTCGTGTCTGGCGTTTTTCTCATCAGAGAAAATGTTTTCGTCGTTTCTGACCGCGTGTATTGGCAATATTAGTGACAGGCTTAGTGCATTGTTTCGTACGGACATTGCAGCAAACTGGACTCTGAGAGATGTGTCTTCGCGGTTATGTATCAGTGAAAGTTTGTTAAAAAAAAGACTGAAAGAAGAAGGCACCTGTTTCAGTGAGTTGTTGCTTACAGAGAGAATGAGAATGGCAGCAATGCTGTTGAATCAATCTCGTTGCGCCATCAACAGAATCGCTGCTCAGTGTGGCTATAATTTTACATCTTATTTTATCAGCGTATTCAGGAGTTATTTTGGTGTTACACCGGCAGGTTACAGGATGGCTGCATTCAATGAGATGAGTTTAAGTGTTACTCAAGAATAATTGAATTTTGCACTCATTGAAAACAGGCTCGCTGCGGCGGGCCTTTTTTATATCCGCGCCACGTCCGGCGCACATCACATCAGATAACACCACACAAAAGGTATCTGCGGGTGCCTTTGACGGGGTGTTGTTTTTTTACGGGCCGACAGTGGCCCTTTTTTATTTACAGGAGAAAAAGTATGTCTGAACCCTTATCCGGTTCCGGCACGGCTGCGGCGCTCGGCGGGGCGACGGTATTCGGGCTGTTTACCGGAACGGATTTCGGGATTGTGTTTGGCGCATTTGCCGGGGCGCTGTTTGTGGCCACAATGCCGCAGGCACTATCTGCCTGGCGTGTGGTAGCGCATTTTCTGGTGTCGTTTATCGTTGGCGTGCTGGGTGCGCATGTGCTGTCAGCCTGGATTGCATCAAAAACAGGTTATGACGGTACATCGGCGGATGCACTGTGTGCGGTGCTGGTGGCGGTGGTGTCGGTGAAGATTCTCTCGTTCATCCACCAGCAGGATATTGCATCGCTGGTGTCCGGCCTGATCTCCCGCCTGCGGGGTGGAGGAGGCGGCAATGTTAAGTAACCTTCCCGGATTGCTGAATGTGGCGTTATGCACGGTTATCGTG
>OAZX01000726.1_pt1 | contig 13219 bp, 9 predicted proteins | sample 1495341 | NCBI WGS metagenome assembly OAZX01 (sample SAMEA2580119, study PRJEB22360) | human gut metagenome | biome: human gut; feature: human-associated habitat; material: faeces | place: Denmark | collected 2008/2010 | reverse complement strand
CCGGAGCCGCTGAGCGCCGCGAAGATCATGCAGGCAAGGATAGTCACCATGGCGAGGCCACCGCGGATGTTGCCCACCGCCTTCTTGGCGACTTCAATGATTTCACCGGTGATCCCGGCGGGCTCCATGAGGAACCCGGCCATTACGAAACCGATGGTGGCGATGAGCGGGAACTGGTCCATGCCGGTGTACAGGTTCTGAGGGATGAACTCCATCGGGAACGGCATCCCGATCATCGAGATGATGGAGGCCAGACCGATTACCCCAAACAGGGGCAAGCCAAGCAGCATGAAGACGACGAAGGATATGACGAGCAACATGGGTTAGTCCTCCCGGCTTTCGAACTCAAGCGTGTTGTTCCGGATATCGCGGCACAAGCCCTGAAGCGTCCGAAAGATGGTGAGGGCCATGCTGATCGGAATGATGAGATACGCGTACATGACGTTGATCTCGAGGGCGGCGGAAACCTGCTTGAACCGGATCATATTCTCAAGCATACCAAGGCTGTAATAGAAAACCAGGGCGCAGAATACGGTGAACGTGAGCTCGGAAACGACGTACAGGATCCTGACCAGCTGCGGGAAACGCTTCTTCAGCACATCCATGAACATAAGGATGCGCAGCTGCTCCTTGTGCTTCACGGCGATGGCGACGCCGATATAGGATGACCACACGAACAGATAGCGGCACAGCTCCTCCATCCACGAGAACGACTTGCCGAGCAGGAAGCGCGAGAACACTTCCATGCCGAGCAACAGGACGAGCAAAGCCAACATGACGGAAACACAAAACTCTTCAGCCCAATCATCGAGCCAGCGCAATATTCCTGACATGACTTCTCCAATAAACGGATTCCGTTTGAAGAATGTGGGGAAGGCACCGTCTTCGGATCACTGGAAGGAGGGTACGAGAGAAGACTCCGGGCGCAATCCGGGATTCCCGGCAAATATCCCTGCCCAGCCATGACGAAAGATGGCATGGAGGAGAAAATGCCGCAGGATACCCGCCGCAATCCTTTCGGACCGGGCCCGCTCCTTCAATGACCGAAGCGTGGGAGACAGAGACGGATCAGGAAAAGCACAAGCCGGACGGGGGAGCGAGAGGAAGGGGCAGCATTCCTCTGATGTCCGAGAGATGGGGTACGAGGAGGGACTCGGAAAAACGCGTCCGCAGAACCTTCGTACACAGAGGGAAGAGAAGCAGAAGAAAAACGACAAGCCGCATATTCGGCAACTTGTTGGGTACGGCCTCCGTTGCGGACAGGACAGCCTTGCCTTCTCCAATGAGCTGTTCGGCGGCTTCCTGATGCATGGGGAAGAAACTGGACGTATCACGAATCATGAAGTTCGTGATGCTGATGTCAGGAATGGTGATCTGCTTCGCCTGAATCATCCACGGGCCGTACAGAAGCATCAGCAACAGCAAGATGCCCCAGCACCCGAAGATAAAAAAGCGAATGTATCGCAATACCTGACTCTGCATACGATCTCTTCCCTTTGATTTGAATCCAATCTATAGCCTGCTGTTTTTTCTGTCAATATAATTGTGATTTAAAGAACGCTTTCTTTTCCATTTTCCATCGAAAAACAACGACCCCGTGCCATTCATAACGTATTTCCCCTTACTCTCCCGATACCGTCCATCTGAGGCAATGCGCTATCCTCCTCTTTCCAAAGAGGTTCTAAAAATCTTCTGCCATCACCAATGGCCTCTGAACAGTTCCGATACAATGTCGACAAAGGAAAAAACTGCCTCCACATTCTTTTTTCCAAACGAAAAACGCCGGGGAAAGCTCCCCGGCGCCCTTCATTGCCTTAGATGGGCCATGCCTAGAACAGCACTCCGCCCAACACGACGGTCACAACCGCAATCGCTATCCACGACAGCAGGATAACCAGGGGTGCCGTCTTCCAGATGCTTCCCGAATCCGACCACTCGTTGCCGTGCAGGAGCGCGGCGCTGGCGCTGGCGGCGGGCGTCAGGAAGGCGAGGTGTACGCCCATGACGACCATGATGAGCGGCAGCTCGGGGGCCACGTTCATGCTTGAACAATAGCTGAAGATGACGGGCATGAGGGCCACGCCGACGGCGCCGTTGCTCATGACCTGCGTGAGCGCGGTGGCCACAAAGCCGATGAACAGCGCGAACACGACTGGAGAACTGCCGCCGAAAATCGGCTCGACGATCATCATGAGGAAATTCGTGATCCCGCTCTCCTGCGCGGCCATGGCCCCGGAAAGCGGCTGCACCACGGCGAGCAGGAGGATGATGCCCCACGCGACCCCGGAGTCGATCATGGCCTTGAACTTCAGCAAAGGCTTGCCGTCCACCTTGAGGAAACACATCACGGTGACGAGGAACACGCAGATCCCCGTGTTGCCGATGGACTTCAGGAATTTGGAAATGAACAGGTCGGCGGGCAGGAAGTTCGGGAGCAGCAGCAGGGCAACCAGCGCGAAGAGGAAACAGAGGATGAGCTTCTGCACCTTGCTCAGCTTGAGCGCGCCGTCGGTGTCCAGCTTGCTCGCGTCCAGCTTCTTGAGCTTTTCCATGTCCGGCTTGAACACGTACTTGCCGAGCGCGATGAACAGGAGCGAGCACAGCACACAGGAACAGGCCGCGATGAGCATGTACTTGGCGTAGTCGATCCCCACGCCGGACATGGTCTCGTAGGCGCTGAACACGGTGAGGGCGGCCTGCTTGAAGGGGATCAGGGACATACCCACCTGCGACGCGAAGACGATGCCGAACACCATCATGGTCGGATAGCCGTCCCCCTTCTTGTAGCCGCATACGTCACAGATCCCGTACAGGATGCTCCAGCCGATGATGGCGGCGGGCGAAGCGCTGGTCAATCCGCCGAGGATGAACATGGAGGCCAGGAACGTAAAGGTGAATACCCACGGCCTGCCCGCAACGAACTTCCGGGTGATGAACCACAAGGAGATGAACCGCGACAGGCCATAATGGTTGATGGTCGCGCAGAACACGAAGATGAAGAACATCATCACCACGATGGGATCGCCGAAGCTGCGGTTGAGCAGCGCTACGGGCCTCATGCCGCCCACCAGCATGAGCGCAAGCAATCCGGCCATGCTCGGCCAGACGATGTCGATAAAGATCCAGCCGTACAGCAGGCCGAGAAAAATCCCGATCAGCCTCATGCCGAGCGCCGTCAACGGCTCGACAGGCGGCAGTTGACCAAAGCCGAACATGATCAACAGGCAAAGAAAAGAATGCACATAATACATGGCATCGCCTCTTGCCGTCATCTGAGCATTCGCGGACATGGCGTCATCCTTCTTTCGATTCGGTTACATTCGATTCTGGAGAAACGGAGGCGGGAACCTCTCGGCGCACCGGCCTTCTCATGGAGAGGAGGATCATCCCCGCTCGGCACGATTCCCCGGCACGCCTCAGCATTTCCCGTGGGACAGGGGCTTCCCTCATGAGGAAAGCCCCCGCGTCCTCACACCTGCATCCGCAACGGGAACGAGAAGCCGATGGCCCCGCAGGGGCAGCTGGTACGGCAGTTGGCGCAATGCCAGCATTCGTCCCCAAAGGCCACTTCCGGACGATCCCGCTCCTCAAGATGCTTCAGCTCAAGCACATAGCCGGGGCAATCGTCCACGCACGTCCCGCACCCCTTGCAATGCCCGCAGTGCATACAGCGCGCAGCTTCGTCCCGCGCCTGTTCCGGCGTGTAGCCTTCGTTGATCTCCCGGAAGGACAGCCCTTCCCGAATGCCCTGACGCTGCGGTTCGGCCCGCCCGTACTGCGCCACCCCGTAGATTTCCTCAAAGGGCACCACATAGGGAGGCTGAGATGCGGCGAGACGGTCGCGCGCCTCGATCCGGCCTTCTTCATTGATGATATAGACTCTAGAGTTTTCCCCGGTCAGGTAGGCATGAACGCCGAAAGCGGCCCTGCGCCCTGCCCCGACGGCCCCTGCGATGGACGACGGCCCCGAAGACACGTCGCCCGCGGCAAACACACCCTCAAGCGACGTCTTCTGGGCGGCGTCCGCCACAATCCACTGGCGCGGAGTACACTCCGGCACTTCACCCTCAAAAAAACCGAGGTCCGTCTTCATGCCCACGGCGAAAATCACGGTGTCGCAGGCAAGGACATGCTCCCCACCGGGAACAGGGATGAGCGACAGGCGGCCCTGTTCGTCGAAACGGCATTCCTGCACATCGAAATAGTCCACACCGGAAACGCGATCGCCGTCCTTGCGGACGCCGGACATCGTACAGCTGTTATGGACATGGACACCTTCCCGGCGAGCCTGTTCCAGATCCTCTTCCGGGGCGCGCATGGCGCCTTCCGCCTCAAGGCACAGCACATGCACATCGGCCGCGCCGAGGCGCCGGGCCGTGAACGCACAGTCGAAGGCCACCCCTCCGCCGCCCATGATCACGACCGTCCTGCCCACGTCGGGACGCTGGCCGAGCGCGGCCTTGCGCAGGAATTCCACCGCTTTGAGGCCGCATTCCGCGTTGGGTATGGGCAAGGCGTTCTCTTTGGGCGTGCCGGTGGCGACGACAACGGCATCCGAGGAAGCACGCAGTTCCGCGAAAGAAATGTCCTTGCCCACGGTGACGTTGACACAGGCGCGTACACCCGTTTCCAGTACCCAGCCGATCTCGCGGTCAACCACGTCGCGGGGCAGACGGAAATCCGGGACGGCGTAGCGGGGAATCCCCCCAAGCACGGGGCCGGATTCGTACACGGTCACGTCATGCCCGAGGAGGGACAGGAAATAGGCCGCCGTCATCCCGGCGGGACCGCCGCCCACCACGGCGACATGCTTGCCCGTTTCCGGCGCGCGGGTGAAAGGTTCGATGCCCTTGGGGGCGTGATCGTAGGCGGCGCGTTCCAGCGCCCGCGTGTTCACGCAGCCTTCCAGACGATCCCGGTTGCACTTCGCCTGACAGAAGTGGGGGCACACCCGCCCGGTCACGCCGGGGAACGGGTTTCTGGCGCGCAGATAGCGCAACGCTTCACCAAAGCGCCCCTTTTCCACAAGGGACTGCATCTTCTGGATCGGGTTTCCCGCAGGACAGGACGCCTCGCAGGGAGACGTGCGGAACTGGTCCTTGAGGCTGTCGCCCATGACGATGGGCTGTTCGATTTCTCGGCTATATCTCGGGGGCATAAAAAACTCCTTGGCGCTCAGGGCGCATTCGACGACATCCGCGCATCGGCCTCCCCTGCGGGAGACGGCGCGCCATGAACCTTACAGAAGCGGGGCCTTGCCCCACTGATAGACCGGGCCATTCTCGCCGCGCATCAGCAGGAGCGGCTTCGCCATCTCGGGATTGATCTCGGGATAATCGGTCAGGCGTTAGACGCAGCGCCCCGACTCCTTGCGCTCCATGGTGGCCTGAATGGCCAGCTCGCATATGGTGAGCACATCCTTCGCCTCGTGGCAGCGCATGAGATCGCGCAGCGTATCGGCGTGCAGTCGGGAAGCCTGATCGGACAGGAAGCGGATCTTTTCCAGCGCGCGGGCCATGCCGGTCATGGAGCGGCGGAATCCCATGTAATAATTCATGACATTGCGGGCGGCCTCTTCCAGTTCCTTATAGGAAAGCGTCTCCTCGTTTCCGAGCGGCGCGAAGATTTCGTCACGCACGCGGGCGGCCAGAGCCTCGTCCACCGCGCCAGCCGCGGACATGCCGGACGCCTTCAATGCAGCCTGCCTGCCCGCCTCGAACCCGCCGCACATCGCGCCGGAACAGTAGAGGAAGATGCTGCCACAGAACAGGCCGGGCACGGACGTCTCAAACTGGTCGTTCACGGCGATGGTCCCTCCGAAGATCAGTTCGCCGATTTCCACTTCGAGGAGCTTGTGCTGGAAGTCGGTGCCGGTGCATTCCGCCCAGTCGCCGAACGTGGCCTTGTCGCCGGGCATCAGGATGTCCTGCAGCTCGCGAACCACGGCTTCGTCCACATGCCGCATATCCATATAGAAAGGCGGGCCGGACCCTTCGAGCTGTTCCTGGAAGGTGCCCTGAATCTGGTTGTTGCGCACGCCGTTTTCCCACATAGGGTCGTACTTGCCCATGAAACGCTCGCCGAGGGCGTTGATTTCGTGCGCGCCGGAGCTGTTGATCCCGTTCATGCCCGGACAGCCGTAGCCCTTGGGCAGCATGGTCGCGCGCTGGTAGGTATCCAGCTCCGTCACGGCTGCCCCGGCGTCGTAACCGAGCACAACACCCGCGCTGGTGTTGTAGGGATACATCCACACGTTGTAAGGATTGTGCGTGGAGTTGTCGGTGCCGCGCGTAGCGGAGCGGCCCTGCGCCGACACAACCGTCTTCGCACGGATGATGTGGAATTCTCCGGTACTCACGTTCCAGCCGAGCGCGCCGCAGGCCTTGCCGCCGTCCGTGAGGATCTTGACCGCCATCACGCGGTCGAGCACATCCACCCCGCTCTCCCGGACGATCCGCGCCATCACGCGCTTGATGGTCATGCCGTTGGCGATGTGCACCCACCACGTCCCCGGCTGCCCGAAGCCCTGCGTGCGGTGGTAGCGACCGTCCGGCGTCCTGCCGAACTCGACGCCCACCGCCTCCAGCTTCTCAAGCATGGGCTTCATGTGGGCGTACCAGCCGTTGCGCAGCATGGCTGGGGTCCAGCCGTTCAAAGGCTTGGCGTAGAACTTGATCAGATCCTCGGCGGCATCGTGCGCGACGCCTTCCTCATCGAGGACCGCCATATAGTGGTCATTCCCGCCGCCGATGCAGCCGGAGCTTTCCAACTTGCCCTTGTCCATGAGGAGGACGCGCAACCCCTGCTCGCGCGCGCCGAGAGCCGCGCCGCAGCCGGACGCACCGGAGCCGATGACGAGCACGTCCGTTTCGATGAGCGTACCGAGAGGATGAGTTGAGGTATTCATGGTTCCTTCCTGTTGTGAGGTTCGCTGCGGGGGCGGGCCGCGCCGAGGATCGGCGGCATCCCACGCCTCCTTTTGTGAGAAAAACATCATCAAAAACACTTGTATTGTCAAATCGAAAAAAAACACTTATCATTCGAAAAATTCATACAGTGAGGCCGCCATGATTGAAGAGCTGAACGGCGATTTCCTCCAATGGTTACGAGGCTTTTACTACGTATCTCAAACGGGGAGCATCCGCCGGGCCGCCCAGATGATGAACAGGAACCCTTCGACCATCAGCTATCAGATCCGGTCGCTGGAAGAGGAACTCAACACTGTCCTCTTTGATCGCTACAAGAAAAGCATCCGGATCACTCCAGAGGGTAAAAAACTTTTTGAATGGACTGTTTACACGTTTGAAACGTTGCGCGGACTCCGTTCAGAGGTCGGAACGCTGAGCGGAAAACTGCAAGGGACGGTCACGTTTTCCAGCAATTTGCCCTTTGCCGCACAAGTTGTCGGGATCATCTCCGGATTTCGGGAGCGGCACCCCGACGTCAACATCCGCATCAGGCGCGCCCTGACCTACGAAGTGGTTGACGACGTGGAAAGCTCCAAGGTGGACTTCGGCCTCACCGGAGTTACGGTTCTTCCCGATCACAGCGAACTGGAAGAACTTTTTCAAGCGCGTCCCCTGCTCATCGTCCACCGGGACAACACCTATCACCTTCCCAAGAAACCGAAACTCAGCGATTTGGAACGCCTGCCCTTCGTTTCGTTCCTCTCGGAACGAATGGACGACAGCGGCGAACCCTACTTTGAAAACATGGACGCAACCCTTTTCGTCAAAAACACCGTGCTCAGCGTCAACAACTACCACTTGATGCTGCGCTACGTCCTCCACGGCGTAGGGGCGGCGATCATGGATGAAATGTGCCTCAAGGCCAGCTCCTACGGGACGGACTGGCGGCCTCTCGTCAGCTATCCGCTGGACGAATTCCTCCCCACAGTCCGCTACGGCATCCTTGTCCGCAAACGCAAACACCTGAGCCCGCAAGCCAAAGGGCTCATCGAGAATATCCGTGAAGAGCTGGCAAAAACGAACCTGCCCGCATAATCCCGTTCCTCTTCCTTTCTAGCCGCACACAAAAAAAGAGCCCCGAACATACGTCCGGGACTCCTTTTAGAGAGTAACTAAACCTTGAAAGAGGTATAACCAGATAAAAACGGAAAACCTTCTCCCTGCCGGGACGAACTCCCTCCGCGCCGCCTCCCCAACAGTCGAAAGTCTTAGGAAAGGTGGGGGGCCGGGGGAGGAAAACCCTTTTTCAGAAGTTTTTTCCTCCCCCGGTTCCTTCAAAAACGCACTCACCCCACCGGGCGGGGATGCTTCAAAGCCGCCTGCGCGGCGGCAAGGCGGGCGATGGGGATGCGGTACGGCGAGCAGCTTACCAAATCCAAACCGATTTCGTGGCAGAACTCAACGGAACTGGGGTCGCCGCCGTGTTCGCCGCAAATACCGATCATCAGATCCGGCCGCGTCTTACGGCCTTCTTCCACCGCAATCCGCATCAAACGGCCCACGCCCTCGCGGTCGAGCACGGCAAAGGGGTTGTCCTTCAGGATATGCTGGTGAATATAGGCCGGGAGGAACTTGCCCTCGGCGTCGTCACGGCTGAACCCGAAGCATGTCTGCGTGAGGTCGTTGGTCCCAAAGCTGAAGAACTCCGCCGACTCCGCGATTTCCCCGGCCAGCAGGGCCGCGCGCGGCAGTTCGATCATGCTCCCGCACAGGTAGGTGAAGGAAACGCGGTGCAGCTCCATGCACTCCCTGGCGATCCGGTCGCACCGCCCCTTCAGGATCTCCATCTCCGCCTTGCTGATGGTCAGCGGAATCTCGATTTCCGGCAACACGGTGTACCCGTCCCGCGTCAGGCGGGACGCCGCGTTGAAGATGGCGTGCATCTGCATCTCGTAGACTTCGGGATAGGTGATCCCAAGGCGGCAGCCGCGATGCCCCATCATGGGGTTGGCCTCGTGCAGCTTGACCACCTGCGCGAGAAGGCGCTCCTTCTCTTCCAGAAGTTGCGGATTGTCCTTGCGTATCCGAAGCTCGGTCGTCTCGACCAGCAGCTTTTCCAAGCTCGGCAGGAATTCATGCAGCGGCGGGTCCAGCAACCGGATGCACACGGGCAAATCGTGCATTGCCTTGAGGATGCTGTAAAAATCGTTCTCCTGCATGATCCTGAGCGGCAAGAGCGCGCCCATGCGCTCCTCGGTGGTCGTCGCCAAAATCATCCTCTGGACGTAGGGAAGCCGTTCCTGCGCCATGAACATGTGCTCGGTACGGGTCAGGCCGATGCCCTGCGCACCGAACTTGCGGGACTTTTCCGCGTCTTCCGGCGTGTCCGCGTTGGCTCGGACCTGTAACGTCCGCACCTCGTCCGCCCATTCCAGAATCGTCTGGTATTCCTTGGAAAGTTCCGGGTCCTTCAACGGCACGGCCCCCAAAATGACCTGCCCCGTGGTCCCGTCGATGGAAATAAGCTCACCCTTCCTGACGACTGTCGAACCGACCGTGAACAGCTGTTGCTCATAATCGACCTTGACGGCCTCGCAGCCGCACACGCACGGCTTGCCCATGCCCCGGGTCACGACCGCCGCGTGGCTGGTCATGCCTCCCCGGCTGGTCAGGATGCCCTGTGCCTGCACGATGCCGTGGATGTCGTCCGGCGTCGTCTCCACACGCACCAGAATCACCTTGGAGCCGATACGCCCCAAATGCTCGGCCTCGTTGGCGTCGAACACCACGGATCCGAACGCCGCGCCCGGAGAGGCCGCCAATCCGGCGGCAAGCACCGTGAGGTCCGCAGAACTATCGATCTGTCGGTGCAGCACGTGGGCCAGATGCTCCGGATCGATGCGCAACAGGGCTTCCTTCTTGTCGATCAACCCCTCGCCCACCATGTCGTGCGCGATCTTGAGGGCCGCCTGCGCCGTACGCTTGCCGTTCCGGGTCTGGAGGATATACAGCTTGCCGCGCTCAATGGTCAGCTCAATGTCCTGCATGTCCCGGTAATGTCGCTCAAGCTTCTCGGCAATGGACCGGAACTGTTCGAAAATCTCCGGCATATCCTCGCCGAGTTCGGCTAGGGGCGGGGGGGTGCGCGCGCCCGCCACCACGTCCTCGCCCTGCGCGTTGATCAGGTATTCGCCGTACAGCTTCCTCTCGCCGGTGGAAGGGTTGCGCGAGAAGGCCACGCCGCTGCCCGAGTCTTCGCCCATGTTGCCGAAGACCATTGCCTGGATATTGACGGCGGTCCCCAGATTGTGGTCGATCTTGTTCAGATTGCGGTAGACGATGGCCCGGTGGTTGTTCCACGAGCGGAACACCGCCTCAATGGACAGGAAAAGCTGCCGCGTCACGTCTTCCGGAAAATCTTCTTCGATTTCCTGCCGATACAGCGCCTTGCTCTTATCGATGACGGCAAGCAGCGACTCGACGCTGAGCTCCTGATCCTGCGTGACGCCTTGCGCGGCCTTCTGCTCCTGCAGGATATGCTCGAACTTGTCCTTGGGGATTTCCATGACCACATCCGAGAACATCTGGATAAACCGCCGGTAGGTGTCGCAGGCGAACCACATGTTTCCGGTATGCCTGACCAGCGCCTTGAACGTGGCGGCGTTGAGGCCGAGGTTCAGGATGGTGTCCATCATGCCGGGCATGGAGAAGACCGCACCGGAACGGACCGAGAGCAGCAAGGGATCATCCTCGTCCCCGAAGCGCTTGCCCGCCTCCTCCTCGATGGCCTTCAGATTCCGTGTGACCTCTTCGACGAGCCCTTCCGGCAACTTCTTGCCGTTGTTGTAATACTCCCGGCAGGCGTCCGTCGTGATCGTCATGCCGCAGGGAACCGGCAGGCCGATGTTCGTCATTTCCGCAAGGTTGGCCCCCTTGCCGCCCAAAAGCTCCTTCATCCGCGCATTGCCTTCATGAAACAGATACACGTACCGCATGGGCGATCTCCTCATTGATGAAGACGACAGGTTTTTTCTTTTTGTATACGAAACACGGCGCATTCGGTCAACATCACTTCGAAAAAAAACGGAAACGTGCACCATCCGTTCCCGTCAGGCCCATTTCCGGCGGCCTTTCCGCAACCATCACGCGACACGATGCGTATCATGCCCCGATGGAATCCGCTTTTATACATACCGTGAAACCCGCTCCGGGCACTATGAGAAAGAATAGAGCCGTATGTTCCATGCACATAAAAACGGCCTTGCCTTCATTTCTCCGATAAGATGTTGCCCGGGCATATTGACACCATACGAGGATTATTGCAGGTCATCCCGTGACACTAGGAGACGCATGGAAAGGGCGGCGGGCCTCGGCCGTTTCCGTGCAACGGCACTTACGTAACGCAGGCAAGGCAACGTGAACATCGTCGATCTGGGCGTGATGCCCTACAGCGAAGCGCTGACCGTTCAGCTCGAATGCCATGAGCGCGTACGGCAAGGCGAAGAAGATACGTTATTTCTGGTGGAGCACCCGCCCGTGATCACCTTCGGACGTCACGGCGGCGAGGAGAACCTGCTCCTCGACCGGGCGGAACTGGAGGCACGCGGCGTCGAAATCGTCAAGACAGATCGCGGCGGCAACATCACCTGCCATTTTCCGGGCCAGCTCGTAGCCTATCCCGTGTTCCGCGTCGGCAAGCGCACGAACGGGCTGCACGGTTTCGTCCGCACGCTGGAAGAAATCGTCATCCGCTCCGCCGCCGCGTTCGGGGTCGAGGCCGCCCGCTGGGAAGGCCGCCCCGGCGTATGGATCGACAACCGCAAGCTGTGCTCGCTCGGCATGTGCGTGCGCCACTGGGTGTCCTTCCACGGCTTCGCGCTCAACGTGGGGAACGATCTTTCCCTTTTCAGCGCCATTACCCTGTGCGGCCTCCACGATGCCGAGGCCACATCCCTGTCCCGCGAGTGCGGCGACGATTCCCTTTCCATGCAGGAGGTCAAAGATGTCTGCACCCGAGAATTCCAAACCCTCTTTGCGGATCCCCCCGTGGCTCCGTGTTAAGCTGCCCTGCAACCACACCTTTTCCGATACCCGCGCCCTCGTGGAAGGGCTTGATCTGCACACGGTCTGCCACAGCGCCAAGTGTCCGAACATGTTCGAATGCTTCTCACGCAAGACCGCCACGTTCCTCATCCTCGGCAACACCTGCACCCGCAACTGTGCCTTCTGCAACATCGGCGGCGGCATCATCCACGCGCCCGACCCCGAAGAGCCCGCCCGCGTGGGCAAGGCAGCGGCGGCCCTCGGCCTGCGCCATGCCGTGGTGACGTCCGTGACGCGGGACGACCTGCCGGACGGCGGATCGGCCCACTTCGCGGCAACCATCCGGGCCATCCGGGACAGCGGCGAAACCTGCCCCACCATCGAAGTGCTCATCCCCGATTTTCGCGGCAGCTGCGAGGCCCTGCGAACCGTCATGGACGCCGAGCCCCACATCATCAACCACAATGTGGAAACCCCTCCCGCGCATTACAGCCGCATCCGGCCTCAGGCCGACTATCAGCAGAGCCTTGAGCTCCTGCGCCGCGTCAAGGAAGCCGGGCGCGTCAGCAAGAGCGGCCTGATGGTCGGGCTTGGGGAAACGGATGCGGAAGTCCTCGGCGTACTGGCCGATCTCGCCGCCGCGGGATGCGACATCGTGACCATCGGGCAATACATGCGCCCGTCCCAGAAGCACCATCCCGTGGAGCGCTACGTCCATCCCGGCATCTTCGAAAGCTATGCCCAAAAGGGGCGGGAACTGGGCATCCCCTTCGTCTTTTCGGCCCCGCTGGTCCGCAGCAGCTACAACGCGGAACAAGCCTACGCGTCCCTGCTCAACCGGCAGCAACACATGCCGTCCGAAGCGGCGGAGCCGCGCGGCAGCGAACAGCCCTAAAGGGCCCCGAGCAACCCGGGGCTCCCGTTGCGGAAGATTTCAGCCCGCCACAGGCCCTCTTTTGCGGGCATTCCGTATCGTTACGGGGTGCCCGCCTGTTTGAGACGCCCACCCGCCCCCATCAGGGGGCACTTTCTACCCGCTTGTCTCCGGCCCGCATCAGCTGGCATACTTCCCTTTATGCTTCGGGGTTGCCACGGCAATCCCAAAAGGAGGCCCCATGCCGTACATTATGGCCGTCGATCTCGGCGGCACCAATTGCCGTTTTGCCGGGTTCACGCTGGACAAGGGGATCCTCTCCCTGCACCGCATGGGCAAGCGCAAAACGGCGGAACTCCCGGACACGGGCGCACTCATCAGCGCCTGCGGAACG
>OAZX01000720.1_pt1 | contig 13359 bp, 9 predicted proteins | sample 1495341 | NCBI WGS metagenome assembly OAZX01 (sample SAMEA2580119, study PRJEB22360) | human gut metagenome | biome: human gut; feature: human-associated habitat; material: faeces | place: Denmark | collected 2008/2010 | reverse complement strand
AACAATCTTTATTTGCATCAATGACAAACGCTGAAATACGGTAGAGAGGTGTCATCTCAAAGCGGAGGCCATAAATTTTTTCCATCCAAAACAAGTCGGCAAAATACTCGCTATTTTATCTTAATATATTGAAATATTATGTTAAAATGATTCAAAAAGATCATATTCCCTTATGTTTGATTCCCCTAAGCCCGCCGAGGGCTTAAACGGGAAAATTCTGAAACGTTGTTCCAGGTGTCAACGAAAACAGCATGTTATCGGTGATGACAGCTAAGGTGAGTTCGTGACGGATTATGACATGCATCAGTTGTCACATGGCTTTTCAGAAGAGAGCATTGAAGGGCACCCATACGGCAATATGCCCACTAAATATATTTAATATATTGAAAAATATTGTATATTTTATTAATACACAAAACGTTCAAACGTCCACTGGCAGAAGAGATATCCCATCACTGCCAACAGGGAAAACGGAGGGGAGCATACATAATGATGGAGCGTCAGTAAGGACTACGCGACCATTCCTGCGCGTAAGGCGCAAGAGTAGCACATAAAAAAGGCCGTTTAACACGGCCTCGCTTGTGTCTAGTCCTCTTTCCTGCGCCCTCGCCTCCGGGACGGGAGGGCTTCAGCTGTACGGTTGAGGATCACGATATTCCCCTTGGTCAGAATACTGGTTTTCTCCAACACCTTCTTTTCCGCCAGTTCCGCGATGGCGTCCCGAATCTGTCGGCGTGTTTCCTTTAACGGCGAACGCAGATCCATATTCAGCGCCAATGCCAGCGTGCGGATATCCCCCCGAAAAACAGGGTTTTCCCTGTGCGACTGGCAGAAGCGATACATAGCCTTCGCAATACTTCCCCTGATCTGAAAACGTTTGGCCACGTCAATCCAAGTGAGCCGATTGGCCACATACATTTCCCGGAAGAACGGGCTGATCGTTACTGAAATATCCCGTTCCGCATCATTTTTCCCGCGCAGGCGCAAATTCGAGATGATGTGCGTGAGGTCGTAAAACGTCTCCTGCCCTCTTTCACGCACCACTAATTCTATAGTCCCGTGCGCGAGGCATGTGAGCCCAGTTACCAAGCGCGTATAATGGTTCTTTCCCGGCCTTTTATGCCCCATCAGACGCAGAATCGGCAGCAATGGGCCACGATACGTAAATTTTCCCGTACCGCTCTCCGGGAATGCCGAACGCACGGGTTCCGGAAAAGCCTCCACGCCGCCAGAAACATACGGCGCCTCGGGAAGATTTGGGGCGACGGGCACAAAACCTTCTTCCGTATCCTTCACGGGAAGTGCTCCTGCCGAACGAGCATGACGAGCCTCGGCCCCTTCCGCCCCGGATTCAATGATCGCCAGCAGAGCCATCAGCACATCCTCTTCCTCAACACTGAGTTTCGGCCCTGTATAAAGGATATCACCCCACGGCCCCGAAGAAATGCGTTCTTTAAAGAAGAAAGCCCCTGATGCCGCGATGCTGCCTTTTTCACGCGATGTAATATCGGGATCACGCATGAGAGCGTCCCGGCGTCCCTTTTCAAGGTTATTCATCGGAAAAAATGGCGAAACACGTGCAATACTGGTTGGATAGCCACACCAAAGCGAAGGGCGTTCCTCCTTAGGAGCTGGCAGGGGTGCTGCGGCTGGGACGCTCTCAACCGGGCTAAGCGCAGGGATAGGCTTTGGAGAAGCCGTCCTGACAACCTCGCACGCCACCTCTCGCGCCTGTTCACGAGCCAGCTCCTCAAGGCTCACAGGCGAGGGCCGTTTCCGTTCCTCAGGCGCGGCAAGCGGATGACAAGCTTTGGAGGAAGGGCTTCCACTTCTACGCCACTCTTCGATGATCGCAACGATAAACGACGGAACATCCTTCCAGTCTAGCGCATCGATCTGTGCGGCAAGCGTAGGATTATACAGCCTCAGGCGTTCCCGCTCCTCAGCAGAAAGAGGGGAGGGGACAGCCGTCTCAAGAAAGCCTTGCAACGCTTCACCCACGGATTTCATCTTATTGGTCATGGCAACATTCCGCATTAGAGCGCCAGCTTGCCATCCGGACGGCGCAAGAGCCGCCGGAAAGTGCTGAACCCCGGAGGTGCCGGGCACGCATCCATAGAAGAAAAAGGTGTCAAACTCCGCAAAAGGCCTTTCTTCCCTCGGCCCAGCCGTCCATTTCCGACTCTAAAAAACACTGATGGCGAGTATTGCCCGCATCCATTTACCGCTTTTATTGAGGATGATCATTGACTTTTTTTGAGTATCATGCAAAAAATTCGACACATCACACGCAAATTGGAGGATCTCATGGCAGCGAAAGTCATTGCTTTTGCAAACCACAAAGGTGGCGTAGGCAAGACCGCGAGCACTGTTAACGTAGCGTATTGCCTCGCTAAACGCAAACGCCGTGTGCTTGTTGTGGACTGTGATCCTCAGGGAAACGCGTCGCTGACCCTCGGAACCGTATCCCCATACGAGCAACCCCGCACAGTGGCAAACCTCTTTACCGGGCTCTCGTTTTCGGCAGCGGCCGTGCCTTCCAAATACGAAGGGCTGGATCTGATCCCTGCCAATCTGAACGTATACGCTACGGTAAGCACGCTTTCCAATTCCATCAAGCGCTTTTTCGGTTTCCGGCAAGCGCTCGATAAGGCAGCTCTGAACACCTACGATTACATTCTGCTGGATTGCCCGCCCACCATTGAGGGTGCGCTCCTGACCAATGCGCTTATCATTACGGACTATATCATCATTCCGGTTGGGGTTGAGGACACTTATGCCCTTTCCGGCGTAAGCCATCTTATCAAAGTCGCGGAAACCCTGCGCGCTGACACCGAATCGAACCTTGCGATCATGGGCGTACTGCTGACCATGTACGATGGCCGCAATAACGCCGCGAAAACCATCCGTAATGTGGCAATCGGGACCTTCGGCGAAGAAATGGTCTTCCGTACGACTATCCCCAGAAATACTACACTAAATAAAGCTGTTATGAGTAACCTTGCGGTCTGTGACTATGACGACGGTTGTTCTTCCTGCCGCAGCTATCGTGAGTTGGCACAGGAAATGGAAGCCCGCCTTGATCCCAAGAACGCATGATTATTCAAAGATGGGCATGGAATAAAAGATGACTGTCTTGTAGTTTTATATTCCTAAATTTTCGGATTACAAGTTTACAATTGGTAACATTCAATTCTTTCCCGGAAGAAACAAAGTGTACACTTATGAGCCAAATTCTATTGTCCCCCGCACATGTTACCTGTAAGTAAAAATATCCTCTCGACAAGAAAAGGCTCCCTTCCTCTCCGTCCACTTTATCCTCTTCCTTCCGTAAGGAACTGACATGGCTAAGAAATCAAGCATGCCGGACTTTACCTTCGCTCTCGGTGCCGACCTTCGAGAAGCGGCCGCTAAGATGCGCAAAATGAGCCAGCCGCCGAAGCATCAATCTGCCCAGCAATCTGATGAGGCCATAGATGCCATGTCCGACGATGCAGAAATCACCGTCGAATCCTCAGCAGTAGAACCTCCCTTTGCTGAAGAGAGCTTAACGCCGCCAAGTTCTGATGCAACCATTGGCGTTGACGTTTCTTCAACAGATTTACCATATTGTGAAGAGTCGACCGTCATAATCGAACAATCCGGAGAGATTGCTGCACCTGTAGACTCTACTTATTCTGTAACTGATGCCTTGCAGCCTCTTGAAGGGACTACATCCAAGTCCTTCCAAACGCCTGTACAGAAGGAAGTAGAGACTCCTGAGATACCTGCTGAATCCCCTGAAAGGGAAAATATGGAGGGAACTCCTCAGGTAGACCTTTCTACTCTACTCACTGGAGGAGAGAAAACAGAACCTTTTCAGAGTCCTTCTTCTGAATCACGTTCAGTAGAGGCTCTAAACGCTGTTTGTGCACCAGAAACAGGTTCTGCGTACACTCTCTCAGATATTCAGGATGAACCTTCTGATATTCCCGTACAGGCAGCTCAAACCGGCCTGAATTACGATAAAAAACCGTCAATGACAGCTGATGATAGCTATATACAGGAATCAGCAGGAATAGACAGTAAAAAACCGTCCATTACCACTATTCCTCCAAAAACATTCCGTACAGGCACGAACTGTCACCAACAGTCTCCAGCGCTTCATAACAGCATATCAGCTGTCAATGACAGTTTTACGCCAAAACAGAATTACAAAGCCACTGCCCTCAGTTCTGATGAAGTAAAAAAGTCACCGGATGCAGCCAGCCGCTCAATGTATTCACAGCTATCTTATAGCCAGTCACAAACAGTCACTGACTGTCAAGCTTATTCAAGTGCAATAACGGTGTCCCCTTATTCTGGCGGAGAGACTCCTCTTCCAAGAGATCCTTTTCAATCTAAGCCTGTTACCACTCCAAGATCCACCGTCGCACATTCTCCATTGCAAGATGACAGCTTTACATTGTCACAAGCAGTCACTATAATGGCGGATGACCATAAACAACCTATTGACTCTAGAAAAGTTCAACAAGAACAGGATATACCCACACAACATGGTATCACCCAAGGTATTTCGCCGTCCATCATTGCGGCCACCCTTCAAGACGCCCATCTTGGCGGAGCCCGCCAGATCCTTTTAGATGCACTCACTGCGCTGAGGCAACAATCCCCCCAAGTCGTCGTTAACCTAAAACGTCTTGCTCCGGCTATCGGGCTTTCCTACGGCACCGTCCGTAACACCATCAGCCGCCTTGTACGTGAGGGCGTCATCTGTACTACACAAGTTCGCACGGGGGACGCTCATGGTGTGTGTGTTGAATTTATTGATGACAATCCGTTACCGGCAATGACTGCTTCTTCACGCACTAGACAGTCAATGCTCTATCAACAGCAGCCACAGACAGTCATGAAAACTGAGATACCCCCCTCTTTACCACTTGATGACACGTGTATATGGAATACGGATGGGGATCTTATCGCCATTTTGTGGCCCTTCGCAGCGGATGCCGGTTTCGGACCAGCCCATCTGGCACAACTGAAGCGTGCCTATCAGCTACAGGGATGGGAACCGGAAAACGTATCGCGGTGTCTGCGTTATCTTGATTGGGAACTTGCCAATGGCGTCTCAGCAGGACCTGAACACGTCACCGCGTGGCTCCGCACCATGCAGCGGCAAGGGCACTATCCTCGTCCAGAAGGATATGTAGACCCTGAAGTTCTGCGTCTTCGCCAACAAGCCGACGAGGAACGCGAACTCGCTGAAGCCCGTACCCGCTTCAAGTAATTCCTTTCCCCTTTCTTTTTCTTATCGGAAGCAACACGATGTTCGTCATCTACGCAGGCATCCCATCCATGACTGTCCATTAGGGCATCATATTTTTATTGAAAACAGTTAATGACAGTTGTTGACTAATATAAACAGTTTCTAATTATTTGTTGTATCACCTAAATCTCCAAAGCTTAACAAGCTGTTATGAGCAGTCATCAACACTACCATCAACAGACAGCGTCTGTTGATGGTAGTGTTATTTCTCATGAGGAGTCATTCACCTGAGGAATTTCCCACCACACACACACACACACACACACACACTCTCTCTCTCTCTCTCTCTCTCTCTGCTATTTTCTTCTTTAAGGGGCATTTTTGCTTTTTACTGGGAGAAAATATGCTCTTATTGAACTCCTTTGGAATACTGAAATCCTTATAGGGGGCTTTTGGCTATTGTTGCTCAAGGGTTTTGCGGTACCTGTGGTGGGCATTATGCCGTATTTCGGTGGGGGATTGACCGAGAAAAGGTGGGCATTTAACCGTATAGAAGAAACCGTTTTGCCGAAAGTGGGCATTATGACGAATAGGGAAAAATGGAATTTTCCCATTTTGGCTCAGCCCATTTTTTCTAGAGCAGAGAAAGGGGTTGTTATTTTTTGGAGGAGGATATTTGTATTTGGAAAAATATGTTACTCAAGAGTAAAATATGAACAGCCTTTGCTGTACATCTTGCCTACGCCTTGGAGGTAGAACTGCTTTCAGGGCATGGTATAGGCTTCCCCCCCCGGAATGGGAGGCTTGCGCATCGTACGTTGAAGGTAATTCCCCTAGGAGACGGACAGTAGACCCACCGCGGTAAAGAGAGGCGAAACGTCCAGAGCGCGGAGGTTCCATTAATGCGGTTTAGAAAAGCACTTCTTAGTGATGTTGAATTTTCAGAGATATCTCTCCGCAGGGAAGCCTAAAAAAGGCGAGGAAGCGTATGTTTCCCCGCCTTGGTGGTTTTTTCCGGTTCTGTCCGTTATTCGCCGTATACGGCATACCCGCCTTTACCACGGTGCTTTTTGAGATGATAAAGGGCTGCGTCGGCGTGGGAGAAGAGGGTGGGGTAGTCTTTACCGTGCCGGGGATAGAAACTGATGCCCATACTGACCGAGATGCGGTAGCCATTGGGGTAGTCGATCTCGGCAAGACGGGCAGTGATCTGGCGGCAGCGGTTTCGGATGACATTTTCGTTCAGGGCGTCGTGGGCAAAGACAGCGAATTCGTCCCCGCCGATGCGTCCGGTGATGTCTGAGGAACGGAACCCGTCACGCACCACTGAGGCGACGGTGAGGATTACCTCGTCCCCGAACAGGTGGCCGTACGTATCGTTCACATTTTTAAAGTCGTCGATGTCCACGATGATCAAGGCATGGGTGCCCTCGGAGAGCATATCCTCGGCAAGCTGCTTAAAAGTCATTTTGTTGTAAAGGCCGGTGAGCATGTCCGTCTGTGCTTCTCGGCGCAGGCGGTCTTCTTCAAGCTTTTTGTCGTTGTTGTTTGATACCCTGCCGATGACATTGGTGGGATTGCCGGCGTTATCACGCAGGACTTTGAAACAGATCGTAAACCATTGGTACGTGTTTTCCGAGGTCAATAACCGCGCATCGAACCGCATAAAATCGTCCTCCGAGAGCTCGGTGCTCTTCGTACTGGGGAGGAGATGAAGATCGTCAGGGTGGATAATCTCCAAGAAGTGCTTGTCACGCAGGTAATGTTCAATGCTGCGCGGGCGGTTGAACAGTTTTTCAAAGTTCGACGAAAAGGTAAGGGTATCGGTGGCGATATCCTGTTCAAAGAGGATTTCTTCTGTGATTTCAGTGACGACGTTATACCGTTGCTGCTCCATTTCAAGAGCGCGGATGATATTCTTTTGCTGGGTGATATCTATAAAGACGCCCTGAAAGAGAGGGTACCCCTCCCACTCGCCAACACGTTTGGCCCGCAGGTAGATCCATGACGTCCCGCCGTCCTTGCGCAGAATGCGGTATTCCGCCTTGAGGGAGTCATTTTTCTGGGCGTGTTCACGGAAGGTTTTGAGCATGGTCAACCCATCTTCGGGATGGACGACGTTGATCCCACGGTTCCCAACATCGCGGGCGTAGTCTTCCCGTGTACGGCCTGAAAGGGCATAAAATCCGGTGTTCGCCCAGATGACGCGGAACGAGTCGTCGAGCGCGAAACGGGCCACGCCGCCGTCCACGCTGTCGATGAGCGCTTGCAGTTCCCGGTAGGTGCTGGTGGCCCGTGCGCGGGCTTCTTCGGCCTCGCGGGTCTGACGGTTAGCTATTTCGAAGCTGTTCTTGAGTTTGCCGACCATCGTATTGAGAGCCGAAGCCAGTGCGCCGAGCTCATCGTTCCTGCGGATATTGAAGGTCTGGTCGAGATTGCCCTCCGCCACGCTTTCCGCAAACTGGACTCCCTTGCGCATGGCCGCGACCACGCGGCAGACGACAAGGAACATAAAGAACAGCGCAATGCACACGGCGGCAAGGGCCACGGCGACCGTGCGGTCGCGCATGAGCTGAACGTCGGACATCATGAAATCGCGGGAGACGGTGGCTATGACGGTCCAGCCGTTGGGCAGCGTATTGAAGGTGCTGTAATAGGCCATGCCGTCGCGTTCGTTTTCGAAGGATCCGGCTCCACCGTCGGATATGGGCTCGAGTATGGCCTGTTCGATCATGGCATTGCCGATCATTTTCTGTCTGTCGGGGTGGAGGATGATTTGCCCATTGGGATCGACGACATAGACGATCCCTTTCCCGTGCATGGTCACCGGATCGATGGTATGGGAAGCGATGTAGTCCATGTTGATGGCCCCGACGAGCACCCCCGAGACTTCGCCGTTCACAAAGACGGGTTCGCCGAGGAAAAAGGCGTAATACCCTTTGGTACGCGTGATGAGCGGTCCCTGCACGGAACTTTTGCCGAGCATGGCCTCACGGTAGTACTCCCTGTCGGAGCGATTCTGTCCTTCGCCCATGTTTTCCGTGGAGGCCTCGACCGTCCCCTGTTTATTGAGAAAAATAAGGGAGTCCACATAATTATAGATAGCGACGCTTTGGTTGATCTGCTCAAGGAAGATCTTTTGCTCCGGTGCGCTGCGGTCTGGTTTTTTTTGAGTGAGGAGCCATTCGGCGTATTGCTTGACGATCTGCCGCTGTGCGGAAAGACGCATGTAGTTGCGGGTGGATTCGAGCATAAACTCTATTTCACGGCTGACCGCTTCCACCACAGTGGCTTCGATGGTGACGATGTTGGATGAAACGATTTTTTTGGCGTTGTCGTAGGCGCTCCCGGCCACGAACGCCAAAGCGATGCTCATAATCAGGGCAATGGGAGCGAGCATCCGGGTTGTAAGCGACATATGTATCCTTTCGGGGAATTCAAAAAAAGCGTTCAGGGCACGAAAACTTTTTTGTGGTCTATCCCCCTATCGACAAGTGATTTTTAGAAACGTATTTTCTGTCAAGATAACGTCTGCCCATTGTTTTTGTCCAGATTTTCCTGCGCCCAATCCGGGTGTCGGCTCCGTTTCGGTTGAAAATGGAAAAAACGTTATGCAGCTCTGGAGGCCTTCCGCCTCAGGCAGAGGAAATATCATAAAAATGGGCCTCATCCTGATGATGAAGCCCATTATGTTGCTAATCGGTAAAAAATAAAAAAGCCGTTTCGGTATAGCAGAAAAGGAGGCTGAGGGAATCCGGCGGCACATGGTATTTACGATTGAATCCGGAATATGCTTCTTATATCACACTCAGATCCGGAATTCCACACACCTGGGGAACCTAAAAAATCTTCACGCTTGAGCGTGCTGTGCCGCCTTTCGGCGTGCCGCCCTTTCTTTTTCATGTTCCGGAAGAGGCCCGCCGGTCTTCAGGACGAGATGGCACAGGCGTTCCTCTTCCTCAAGACAGGATTCCACTTCTTTGGAGAGCGCCTCCCTGAGGCTGGAAAAGGGGAGGGCCTTGTGCTCGACGCGATAGATGGTGCGGTCGAACTGGGCGTTGCTCACGCCGACGATGAACAGTTCACCGGCGCGGACTTCCCGCTGCACGATGCGCGGGGAGAGGCAGGAGAGCATACCCGGATTGTGGAGAACCTGCTTGATGGAGTCGTTGTGCTCGAATTCCAGAAGGATCTGCGGGCGCAGGCCGCGCGGGGTAAGCTGGCGCAGAAACGTTTCCCGCGTTCCCGATCCCGGTTCGCGCAGCAGCCAATGGCGGTCGAGCAGAGCTTCGATGGGATATGGCCCGGCCTCGGCCAATGCCTTGTCCGCAGTGACGATCACAAGGGATTCCTTGGCGAGGGGGGTGATTTCCACGGCGAGGTTGTGGACGTCCCCTTCCACGAACCCGACGTCAAGCAGGCCGTGTTCCACATGGCGCACGATATCCGCCGTATTCCCCGACTCACATTCGATTTCGACCTGATGGTGCCGCATCTTGAAATTGTACAGCACTTGCGGCAGCACGAAGTCGGACAGCGTAGTGGACGCGCCGATGCGGATCTTGCCCGCCAGTTCGTCACTCGCCACCAGCGCGAGCACATTCTTGAGCTGGTTATACAGCGGGGCCAGCCGTTCTTCGAGCAGCCGCCCCTTGTCATTGAGCCGGATGCCCCGGCCCATGCGATCGAACAGCGAAACCCCCAGTTCAGCTTCGAAATCCCGGAGCGCGCTGGAGACCGCCGCTTGCGATATGAATAGCTTGGCCGCGGCGTCCCGCATGTTCGGCGTCCTCGCCAAGGCCAAAAAAATTTCCAGATACCGAAGCGTCATGAACCCCTCCTGTCTGCTGTCGGTTGTCTGCGGCAAACCGCAACGCCATTCTTCCGTGGTAACGGATCCGTTATGAGACGGCAACCGGATTGCACCGCAACATATGGAAGATGTTTCTTTTTTCCCATGCCTTTTTCGGCAGGGTTACGCTGTTGAGGAGTGTTTGGACGTCTCCTTGAAAGAAGCCCCGTATATGCCCTCCCGTGCTTCATTCAGGAACATGTTCATGCAACATCATTAAATCACATTTGTTTTTCGTCAAGCGGCGAGAATGTGCCGTCGAATGTTGCCCGGACAACATTTGTTGCACGTTCTTTTGTGAACGCCGCCGGCGTCCTCCTTCCGTTTGATTCGGCCCCGTCCCGGTACGGAAAGTCAGGCTCCGTGCTGCAAAGAAAAAAGACAGGAGGGGCATTCCTGTCTTTTATGGGAAACTCTGTATGGAGGGTAACGCGTTCGGGAAGAGGGGCCGCAAAGGTTCTGAAAAGGGGAGGGGGAAACGTTTCAATGAACGCTTCCCCCAAAATCTGATGCTTTGCCCGTCCGCGCTAGAAGTTGAGGGAGAGGATGAACCGGGTCACGAAATAGCCGCCGCCGATGAGCCACAGGGCGAGCACGCCCGCGAGGAGGAAAGGCTTGGGGCCGACCATGCGGACCTTTTCGAGGCTGGTTTCCATGCCGAGGGCGCACATGGCCATGGTGAGCATGAAGATATCCAGCGAATTGATGACGCTGACGGCCTGCTTGGGGATGATGCCGAGCGAGTTGATGCCGATGCACGCGATGAACAGGACGGCGAACCACGGGAAGCTGCTGAAATTATAGGTGCCGTAGGAAGGCACGCGGCTTTCCTCTTCCGTCTTTTCGGGGAAGCGGTTCAGCCAGAAGCCGAGGCAGATGAGCAGGGGAGCGATCATGATCACGCGGAGCATCTTGACGATGACGGCGGGGGTGCCCCCAACCATGGAAAACTCCGTTTGCATCAATGTAAATGGCCTGTCCGGCGGCTACGGCGTGCGCGACCTCATGCAGGGTTCCGCCCACGAACATGCCATAAGCCTTTTCGCTCATGTCGAGGAAGCCGTGGCTGTACAGGAAGGGATAGACGAACATGGCGATGGTGCCGAAAACCACGACCGTGCCCACGGCGATGCTGCTTTCGTAGGATTCGCCCTTAACCACGGGTTCGGTGGCGAGTACGGCGGCGGCCCCGCAAACGGAGCTCCCGGCGGCGGTGAGCAAGGCAAGGCGGCGGGGCAGGCCGAAGACCTTGATCCCGAGCCAGGTTCCGCCGATAAACGTGCTTGTCAGCATGATGGAGCTGATCGCCAGCCCGTTGAAACCGACGAGCAGGAGATCCTGAAAGGTGAGGCGGAAACCGTAGAGGACAATGGCGACGCGCAGCAATACTTTGGAAGAGAACAAGATGCCGGGCAACCAGTAGACCGGAAGATGCAGCCGGAGCGTATTGCCGTAAATCATGCCGAGCACGATGCCCACGATGAGCGGACTGATGCCCAAAAGAGAAATGTAATGCCACTGCGAAAGCTGATAGGCGGCGCTGGCGAACAAGATGACAAACAGGACGCCGTTCATGAGCTGCAGATGGTATCCGTTTCCAATGGCTTTTTCCGACTGCATGGGGGAACTCCTCGCGGTTTGTGGATGAAGTGCGGACTTTGTATTGTCTGTCTAGCATCATCCCGAGCCGGAAAACAAACGGATAAATCGTATCGGTTCAATAAACGAAACTGTTCAGTATCTCATCGAGAGCATTGATTTATTTGTGATATGCGTCACAAAATGGGAAAAGAATTCCTGAATCCCCGCCACACGAAACGGCACAAAAAAAGGCCGTCCTTTCGGACAGCCTTCTAGTGCCGCAGTAGCGTTTTTGTCGTTCGATACATTAGATCTCCTTAATGGTACAGTAGACGCGGGTGATGCCTATGGCCAGAACGATGAAGGGGAGTAAGGTGAAGAGGGACTGCATGTTCATGATAACTCCGGGTGTTAGTTGGTCTGGATGGCACGGGCGATGTTGCACGCGAAGAAGAGGGTTGTAACAAGGAGGACGAAAAGAGACTGACTGAACACGGGCGATTCCTTTAACGGTTAGTTGCCCCGCACGGAGCGAATGACGGAACAGGCAAGGATGACGGCCGTGACGAGAAGAACAAGGGCGGACTGAGCGATCATGATGGGCCTCCCGGGCGGATTGCGGTGTATTGTTGTCTTGCCTTACATATCGCGCATGGTTTTGTAGAGGCTGCACGAAAGCAATACGGCGACGGTGAACATGACGATGGCGGACTGTACAAACATAGCTGCGTTCCTTCTGTCTGGTTGATATTTTCTTTTACATTTCCTTCATGGCGTGAAGGAGACTACAAGTAAGGATCAATGCGACGTTGAAAATAATCAAGGAGGACTGGGCAAGCATGTCTGTTCTCCGTACCATTTATTTGTGAAAGTTTTTACATTTCCTTCATGGCACAATAACCACGAACCAGACCGACGAGAACGAAGGCGACCGTGAGGAGAATGAGCTTGGACTGCATATCCATGATGAACCTCCAAAGAAGAGTTGTTGTTCGTTGAATGTACGTTTACCACTCCCTGCTGTTCAGATACAAACGGATAAATCAGATTGGATTGACAATGAGAAGTTATCAATCCACCGTCCAAACCTTATAATCTTTAATATACTGTAATCATTGATATGTGAGGCCATATGCCGACGATGCTCGTGTTGGGGGCGACCTCTGGCATAGCCCGGGCTACAGCCCGGGCGTTTGCGGGTTCCGGTTGGACATTGCAGCTTGCCGGAAGGGATATCCAGCGTCTTCAGGAAGTTGCGGATGACTGCGGTGGGGCGTCGATCTTTCCGTTCGACGCGCTCGATCCGGCTTCGCGTTCCGCCTTGTGGGGGCTTTTGCCGTCCTGCCCGGATGCGGTGTTGTGCGCTGTGGGGTTGCTCGGGGATCAGGATTGCGCGTGCCGGGACCCCAAGGCGGCACTCCAGGTAATAGAATGTAATTTCACTGGGTTGGTTCCCGTGTTTCTGCAGGCGGCGGAGGCTTTCGAAGCGCGTGGTTCCGGCCTGCTCATCGGGCTGAGTTCGGTGGCGGGGGATCGCGGAAGGGCTTCGAACTACGCCTACGGTTCGGCGAAGGCGGGTTTCTCGGCGTTTCTTTCCGGCCTGCGGGCGCGGCTTTGGAATTCCGGGGTTCGCGTCCTGACGGTCAAACCGGGGTACGTTGCCACCGGAATGATCGCCGGG
>OAZX01000712.1_pt1 | contig 13484 bp, 9 predicted proteins | sample 1495341 | NCBI WGS metagenome assembly OAZX01 (sample SAMEA2580119, study PRJEB22360) | human gut metagenome | biome: human gut; feature: human-associated habitat; material: faeces | place: Denmark | collected 2008/2010 | reverse complement strand
TCTCTTGGCTTTTACAAAACAAGGGTAATCCGGATGAAACCCGGTAGCCATGCTATAATGATTCGGGAAAGTCACGCTGGGATAACACGGGCGAAACGTGGAGCGAACCCCCACATTCGCCAAAGAATCCAACGTCGGAGTATGAGCACGTGACGGATAATCAGAGCGGAAACCGTCCATTGATAAAACTACGACATAACGATCTCTAGAATCAACAGAAGCCCTACAACTCACCAACAAAAAACACAACAGACTTGCTAGATAGCTAATATAGATATTCTTCATTTAGGATCTTTTTAACGACTACAAAGATATAAACTAAAAAACACTTTTTATTTAAGAACCTGTTAAAATTCGATGTAGGATGCAAAAAGCAACAAGTATGTAACATATTATTGAAAAACAAACCATAACTTTGCAAAAGTTTTTATTACATTAAACTATTTTAATTATGAACAGACATTTACAGACGCTATTCTTTTTGGCTGTATTGAGTTTCCTATTCACTCTTTCGGTCAATGCTCAAATGACAACAGCCAGTATGAGCGGAAAAGTCGTATTTCAAGATGAACCAGTCATTGGAGCAACCATCTTGGCAGTCCATGAACCTTCCGGTACGAAGTATGGAACCATTACCAATATTGACGGGCGTTACTCGCTCGAAGGTATGCGCACTGGAGGTCCCTATAATGTGACTATCTCATATGTCGGTTATCAAACGGCTATTTACAGAGATATCACACTAAAACTTGGGGAAAATTATATACTAGATGTAACAATGCAAGAGTCATCTGCGGCTTTAGACGAAGTAGTAGTGGTTGCATCCAAATCTAAATTTTCAGGAGAGAAAACCGGGGCTGTGACAAACATCAACAATACCCAACTAAAAATGTTACCTTCAATTAACCGTAGTCTTACAGATTTCACCCGCCTTTCGCCATATGCAGGTAGTGGAAACGCTTTTAGCGGCCGTGATGGTCGTATGAGCTCTTTTACGATTGACGGAGCCAATCTAAACAACAATTTCGGTTTATCTTCCAATCTTCCCGGTGGAGGTAACCCTGTTTCATTAGATGCAATTGAAGAAGTACAAGTAGTAGTTGCCCCATTTGATGTTCGCCAATCGAACTTTATTGGCGGTGGTATCAACGCTATTACTAAAAGTGGAACAAATTCGTTTCGAGGATCTGCTTACGCTTTTCTTCGTAATCAAAACATGCGAGGGAATAAAGTTGGAGATTATGATTTAGGACTTCGTGCACCAGAATCCACAACGACTTACGGTGTGACACTTGGAGGTCCAATTATTAAAGATAAATTATTTTTCTTCGTTAATGGCGAATACGAGAATTCCCCATCACCCATTACAAAATTCAGACTTTCTGATGATGGTGTTGGAAACAAAGAAGAAAATATATCCCGTGTCACTGCACAAGACATGGAAAACTTCGCCTCCATTTTAAGAGATAAATATGGATATGAACCGGGTTCATATACAAACTATGATGGGGGAACAAAGAATTATAAAGTCTTAGCACGTATAGATTGGAATATAAACGATGCCCATAAATTAAGTCTTCGCTATAATTACACAACAAACTCACAAGATTTAGGAACTAATGCTTCTTCTACAGTAGGAACAAGAACAACCGCTGGCCGTATCTCAGAGTATGCAATGGCTTTTAAAAATAATTGCTACATGATGGACAATAATGTGATGTCCTTTACGGCTGATTTGAATAGTAGATTCAACGATAAGATCTCAAACAAGCTATTATTAACTTACTCTAATATAGAAGATGTCCGTAGTTCAAATTCCAGTCCGTTTCCCCATATTGACATTTGGGATGGGGATGGACAAGCATTTATGAGCGCAGGATATGAGTTGTTCTCTTGGAATAATAAAGTACAAAACAAGATATTCAATGTTAACGACAATTTAAATATCATATTGGGAGATCACAGGATCACAGCAGGTATATCTTTCGAATATCAAAAAGCTCTTAATAATTTCATGCGCTTTGGTACAGGTTATTATAAATACGCATCCTTTGACGATTTCAAAAACGGATCCGCCCCCATTGCATTTGGATTGACATACGGTTATAATGGAGAAGCCAATCCAGAGGCATCGGTTTCTTTCGCACAATCAGGGATTTATGGTCAAGACGAATGGAACATTTCAGATCGCTTCAAATTAACTTACGGAATCCGTTTAGATATGTTGAATTACCTCAATAGTCTAGAGACGAATAAAGGTTATCTGGATATCGATTTCAATGGACGCCATATTGATACCGGTAAATGGCCAAAAGCAAATGTATTGTTCTCTCCGCGTATCGGATTTAATTGGGATATCAAAGGCGATCAGAGTTTGAAACTTCGTGGAGGTACAGGTATTTTCACGGGACGCATTCCTTTGGTGTTCTTCACAAACATGCCTACTAATGCAGGAATGCTACAGAATACCGTACAAATAACAGATAGCAAACAGCTCGAAGCTTTAAAAGGTGGTGTCATCACAGATGTAAATCAAATGATCAATACATTAGGTTTACCCAATACCCCGAATTATCAAACAAAAGAAGATATAAAAGGAGCTGCTATTGTCGGCATTGATCCCAATTTCAAATTACCACAAGTATGGAAAACCGCTTTGGCCGTAGATTACCAATTACCGGTATCATTCCCATTGGCATTAACAGTAGAAGCTATGTACAATAAAGACATAAATGCCGTATGCCAAGAGAATTACAATGTAAAAGACCCTTCTTTGCTAGGTCGATTTAATGGGCCAGACAATCGTTATTATTACGAAAGTAGCAAAAATGCAGCTGTTGCGTCCAATGTAACCGGAGGTGCCATGGTATTAACCAACACACATAAAGGCTATGGAGCGACCTTGAACTTTACTGCTAATTCAGAGCCTGTTAAGAACTTATTCTTGATGGCCTCTTATACACACACTATCGCAAAAGAAATCTCCGGTAACCCTGGATCACAAGCTTATTCAGCATGGCAGAATCTTCCGTCTGTAGATGGCCCGAATTTGCTAGGTTTGCATAACTCACAATATTTAACCCCTAATAGAGTTATTGCCTCTATAACCTACAGTTTAGATTTATGTAAATCTGCAGCGTTAAACTTCGGATTATACTATTCCGGATATAATTCAGGATTATATAGCTATACTTATAATAATGACATGAATCAAGATGGTCAGACTAATGACCTTATCTATATCCCGAAATCGAAAGACGAGTTAACATTCGTTGACAAAAATGGCTTTACTGCCTCTCAGCAGGCTGATGCTTTCTGGAATTTTATTAATCAAGATCCATATTTGAAAAAACATAAAGGTGAATATGCAGAAGCATATGCTGCAAAAATGCCATGGATAAATCGTTTCGATATCAAGATTTCTGAAGATTTTAAGATAAAGGCAGGAAAATCTACAAACATCTTACAAATTAGCTTTGATATTTTAAATGTAGGCAATTTATTAAATCACTCTTGGGGAGTAACAAAAAATGCAGCACCAGCTAATAATGGTAGAATCCTAAATTACGAAGGAGTCAATGACCAAATGGTCCCAACATACTCCTTATACTATAATAAAGCTGAAAACGCTCTTCCAACCGAATCATTCGCTAATTACAATGATTCTTCCAATTGCTGGCAATTACAGGTAGGCATTCGTTATATCTTTAACTAGACAAATAAATATTTCCAAATCAGAAAAACGAAGGTGAACCTCAAAAGTTTTAAAAAAACGTCCGGGGTTCACCTTCTCTTATATTCTATCCTTCAAAAACTTAGGCAGAAAGAATAGCATCCACTATGTAAATACATTATAAAACACTTAGTTATTAAACTCGTTTAAGTAAAATCATCAATTTAGATAAAAACATGTCGATTAACTCTGACGGGTAAATGGTAATCTGATTCCTGTAACAGTCTTAATATCTTTATACCAATCCGAAGAATTCTGCCATCCACTTTCTGTCATAACAGTATATTTTATAACTCTAGATCCTTTAAGCATTTTAACTTGCTCTGTATGTTCATATGGTGGATAATACTCTTGCCCACTACCATTACCTTCCTCATATAAAGAAATATAAATAATTTCATCCTTCTGAACTGGTAGACGTGTCACAAATGTATATTCCACATATTTTTTCAGATAAGCTCTCCCCATATTACTAGAATTTTCATCCCATTCTCTTGTAAAATATATTATATCATTCGGTGCTGTTGTACCATACATACGATTGACACCAGCAATATCTCCATTAGATAATCCATCTCTTTGGCCTGAAAAAGTGGTTCCATTTTTTCTTGTCATAGTCGGTTTGCTAATATCCACTGCAAACGAATTTATAGAAGAATAAAGCATTATCGAATTAAAATCAAACGAACCTAGATCAGAACCTTGATAGCCTTCATCTGTATATTTTTTATAAGCATACTGCCACTCTTTCTTGATATTTCCCCAATTTATTGTCACATAACTATCTCTATCAGCTCTATTATGCTCATGAAACAAACCTAAAGCATGCCCTATTTCATGAACCACTGTCCCCATACCACTATTTTTATATATTGTTATTAACTGCATTCCTCCCATCTTTCCCACATAAGAAAAATTACCATCGCCATTTACAAAACTAACATAGTCAGAAATGCCATCAACCTTTGTCCAAAAACGAATGCTAGTATTCGTCTCTATATGGTTTATAGCACGCTGAACAGTATTAGTATCATAAAATCCAGAAGACATCGTATAAAAAATGACATTACCCGGCCACCGTTTTGATAATGCCGTTATATATGCCGATTTAGTTTGAGGAACTGAATTTAATGAAGCTAGTTGCTCTTTAGACAAAATTATATCTCCATCTAAAATATAAATACTATCACATTTTGCGAGCTGCACACCATTAGATAACGTAATAATGTCTTTTGGCTTATTAGGCAAAGCTATCTCTATCTCTCCTTGATCTTGACAAGAATTATTTTTAAAAGAATTTTCACAAGTAGAAATATCATCACTACAAGAAAAACAAGCAATAGAGCCTATTAGCAATACTAAAAAATCAAATTGTTTCATAACATTCATTATTTAGTTAATAAAATTGTCACACTTCCTATTCATCATCAAATCAACAAGAATAAGAGAAAAACGACTTAATTTCCAAATAACATCCTTATCCAAATCTAAAAACGATCCAATCCAAAATTAAGCGAAGCAACAGTATAAATAGTTTTTCTATAAAAGTATAGTTTATTTTTGCATAATATTTACAAATAAAAAAAATACGTCTAATATTTAACATAAATTATACCTCATATCATAAAAAACATATTACTGTGGAAATTAAAGAATTATAAATACTAAGAGCAAGTCACTTACCTTACCATTTTAAATTGCGAGCAGACATTTACAGACACTATTCTTTTTAGCTGTACTGAATTTCTTGTTTGTCATCCCGACACAAGTGCAGGTAACAATAGTCAGTATGAGTAGAAGTCATGTTTCAAGTTATTGATGTGATCTTTCTGGCGGTTCATGAACCTTCAGGAACAGATTATAGTACGATCACGAACGTTTGTCTCTATGAGGTATGCGCACAAGAAGTCCATACAAAGTTATGATTTCTGGCGTAGGTTATCGATCTACCGTTCAGTCCAACATTACCCTGCAGGTAAAACCGAACATCATTTCCAATTGAGCCTTGATTTCATGAATATCGGTAATATGATCAACTCGAAATGGGGTGTAATGAAGAACGCATCTTCTTCCAACGGTTGCCGTATCTTGAAATATGAAGGTATGGATGATAATAAGACTCCAATTTTCTCCATGTATAAGATCAATGGTGAATATCCGACCGAGACTTATTCTTATAACCGTATCTATACTGAATGCTGGAAAATGCAGGTTGGTATCCGTTACATCTTTAATTAATCAAGAGATATAACTCCATAAAAAAGGCGGGGAACAAATTTTCCCGCCTTTTCTATTTCATCATATATCCTCTCCTCCTCGCAAGGCATCCGCTATATCTTGATGCCGCTGGGCTAATTCGTCCTCTCCGATCGCCCGGAAACCCTCCGCCAGATATTCGTGGGAAGCCGCATGTTTAGGTTTGATACTTACCGCCTGCTGGAAATCCAGAATAGCTTCATCGTAATATTTGAGCTTCAATAGGCATTTTCCACGGTTATAGCGGGCCTTAAAAGATTTCGGACTTAATTTTACCGCTTTGTTTAAACAAACCTGAGCGTCGTAGTCCTCACCTATATCCAATAAAGTAACCCCTTTGCGTACCCAAGCTTCCACATAATTCGGATTCAAATTCAAGGCTTTATCAAAACAACGAATAGCGGCATTCGCGTCATGGGCCTTCGTTATGCACTCGTTACCCATCAAGTAATATTCATGTGCATACTCTTTCTGGGTCTCACGAAGCGAATGCAATTCTTCCCTCAGAGCCTTAATCTGTGCCTTTTGACTATTCAAGGCTTGCAATTTCAAACGAAGCAGCCGTTGTACCATCGGATTATCCAATTCATTCCGTTTAGATACGGCGGCGGCAAAAGCCTCGACCGCCTCTTTCATATTACCCTGCCGAAAACCCTGAGCCGCCCGACCATATTGCAATTCCGCCTCGCTCTCTTTGATACTTTTCTCTATTAATGCTTGGTTATTGAATATTTGGCTGAATTCTACGATCTCTTTCCGGATAAAGATATCCCGGGAAGAGATCTTGCTTTTTAGCACCAATCCTTCCAATGAAGTACAACGACTCAACGCCACATAGGTTTGTCCCCCGGCAAATACCCCTCCGGTCAAATCAACTACCACCCGGCTAAAAGTCAAGCCTTGACTCTTATGCACCGTGATCGCCCAAGCCAAACGAATCGGCAATTGTTCGAACGTACCGACAATCTCTTCCTCGATCCGTTTCTCTTTCTCGTTATATTTGTATTTATAATTTCGCCATGAGGTAGGTTCGACCAAATGTTCTACACCGCTCTCCAGCAAGACATAAACATTTCCATTCTCATCGATACCCGATACCATACCGATCGTCCCGTTCACCCAACGACGCTCATAATCATTATCGATAAAAATAACCTGCGCCTGTTCCTTGATGGATAAATTCAGCTGGGTAGGTAGTGAGGATTCCGGAAAATCCCCCTCGATCTTTCCCACGGAGACGTACTCTTCTCCGGGAAGCTCGGCCAACTTCTTCTCATTGATAAAATCAACCTGATCCCGGCGAGTGGCCAACGTGATATACATATCCTCATTCTGAGGCTCGAAAGACGGAAAATAACGACCGTTCAACGTATCCAACTCCTGTTTTCTAGCGGCATTATTACGAATCCGATCCAATATATTGATAAAAACAGAATCGGTCTGGCGATACACTTTTTGCAACTCGATCGGCACTAAATTAATGTCCTTGAACACACGAGCCGAGAAAAAGAAAGGGCTCGCATAGAACAAACTCAATATCTCTTTTTGATCCGACGGAACAACCGGTTCCAACTGGAAGACATCTCCCACGAACAATAGCTGCTTTCCGCCAAAAGGCAATCGCATATTACCGGAATAGACCCTCAAGATACGATCTACACAATCAATAATATCCGCCCTCACCATCGATATCTCGTCAATGATGATCAAATCGACCTCCGCGATAATTTTCCGTTTCTCCTTCGGATACTTAAAAAACTCAAAGATACGACCATGAGACAAACTTAAATCCGGATCATCCGGCAACATCGGCCGAAAAGGGAGCTTGAAAAAGGAATGCAAGGTAACGCCGCCCGCATTTATGGCCGCTATTCCGGTAGGAGCCAGCACCACATACTTTTTCTTCGTATGATTGCAAATATACTTCAAAAAAGTAGACTTGCCGGTCCCTGCTTTCCCTGTCAGGAAAACAGACTGGCGAGTGTGGGTGATCAGTTGCAAGGCATCCTGAAACTCCTTATTGTTCGTGTCTAACTGAAAGTCCAAGTATATAATTTTTAGATGAGACAAAGCTATGAAAATATTTACAGATCACTCTAATAATATCCCTCAAAATATTTGGCAGTCTCCATAAAAATCACTTATTTTGTGATATCAAATTAATATCAAAAACAAATCATCATGAAAGCAACCGAAAAGACATTCAACGGACTGAGAATCTCGGGGTTTATTGCCCTTTTTCTCCTATTAGCTCTATCGGGTCTCTGCTGCTATTTAATCGCAGGCACCAACGAGACTTGGAGCGTAATCACCGGCATCGTCGGACTCTGCCTGTTAGTGGTTTGTTTATTGGGATTCATGGAAATCGAGCCCAACAATGCCCGAGTAATGCTCTTTTTCGGAAAATATAAAGGGACAATTACTGATAACGGATTTTTCTGGGTCAATCCACTTTACAGCAAAAAGAAAATCACGTTACGTGCCCGTAACTTAGATGTCCCTCCTATCAAGGTTAACGATAAGGTCGGTAATCCGGTTATGATCGGGGCCGTGATGGTATGGAAAGTCAAGGATACTTATAAAGCGATGTTCGACATCGATTCTTCGTCCATTAGTATCTCCTCGAATAAATCATTCATATCACTGGGAGAATCCTCTGAATTATCCCAACGAATGCAGAATTATGAGAATTTCGTGCAGATACAAAGTGACGCCGCCATCCGTAAGATAGCTGGCATGTATGCCTATGATTATAACGAGAGCAAAGATCCCGTCACCTTACGATCCGATGACGGGGAGGTCGCTCAAAAACTGGAAGAGGAATTAAACAGTCGTTTGGCGATAGCAGGCATTGAGGTATTGGAAGCTCGTATCAATTACTTAGCGTATGCTTCCGAGATCGCCGGAGTCATGTTACGCCGCCAGCAAGCGGAAGCCATTATCGCCGCAAGAGAACGGATCGTGGAGGGAGCGGTCAGCATGGTTCGACTCGCCTTGAACAAACTGGATCAAGACAATGTTGTGGAATTGGATGAGGAACGGAAGGCTGCGATGGTTAGCAACCTGTTGGTGGTCCTTTGCGCTGACGAGGCAGCGCAACCTGTCGTAAATACCGGGACCCTACATCATTAATGTAAGAATTTAATATTAATACTAGTATATGGCCAAAAAAGATAATACTGTCAAAAGCTTCATCCTTCGGGTGGACGCTGATATGATGGAAGCTATCGAAGCTTGGGCTGCGGACGAATTTCGCAGCACCAATGGCCAAATCCAGTACATTCTGGACCAAGCCTTACGAAAGGCAGGACGGTTGAAGAAGAAAAGACTGCCCCGGCCACAAAACGACGACAAGTCATAAAAAAAAGCCTGATCTTTCGATCAGGCTTTTTTATTAACGGCTAATGAACAGCCAAGCATCTTTATACTTTTCTATTTTTCGAAGTGTCGCCATGTAGCTCTCGGCATCCGCCCGGTTATTAAACTTATCCGCATAAATACGATATTTACCATCACGAACCACCTTGCTTACATTCTTACATTGCGTGCGGTCTACACCGGATATATACTCATTCGCCTGCTCCTCTGTCGGGAAACTCGCTATTACGATATGATACATCTTTTTCGTCGCCACGAGTTCCGCTTTCGGAGCGGGGACAGCGACTTCTTTCCTTACCTCAGGGGCAGAAGGCGCTTTGGCAATCTCAGTCTCCTTAGTCGCTTCTATTTTGGGAGTTACCTCCGCTACCATCTCGTCCACTTGAGATATTTGAATTTCCTCCGGCTGAGAAATAGGTTCCTCGAACCTATAATTTATCATCTCCGTAGGAACAAAACTAGCTGTATAAGCGGACAGGTTTACTTCTTTCACCGGAGTTGAAACCACAAAGAATAATGCGACAGCAGCAGCTGATGCCGCGACAACCCGGATCAACTTACGACTAACCGGGATATAGAACACATCTTTCTTTTTCTTACCCGCAAGTAAAGCAACCTCTTCCCGCTCCTCCTCCAATGATCGCAAAACCGGAAAATGAAACGATGGTAAACCATACGAATCCGCATTGAATACCCCAGAATCGCCCGGCGTAAAAATGGTCTGCCCTTCCTCTCCTATAGAGAAAGTCCCGATTCGCCCCAATGTTATCCGCTTGTCTTGTTCCAAAGAAACATTCAAAGCCTCGATATCCTCTTCCAGCATCAACTGAGCTTTCCGGTAATCAACGCCATACGTCTGCATATATGACTCGGAGAGCAAGCCGTCTGTATGCTGTAGCGTGACATTAAACATAACCTCTTTACGCATCGGCCGGAACAAATGTTCCTCTTCCTGATACGTCGCCGGCAAAGTTTGCAGCACGAAACCACCAAACTTCGGCAAGATCACACAATCGTGCGTCAGCAACAAGCGTTCAATATGTGTTATTATCCTTAACATAGAGACAAAGGTAAATATCTTTATAGAAATAACAAAAAAAGAGCACTTTTTTCCTTTGAAATGACCCGGAAAATTATATGCATGACATTCTCATTTCAAAATCCACATGACACCCATATAGTCATCCGACCCTCCATACTGGTCGCTAATTGATTTTGAGACATTATCCATATTGTAATCCAACTCTTCCGATGGATACATCCATCTTAACGGCATTTTATCAGAAGGTATATTCCTATTCGATTTCGGATTTATCGGAATATTCGGTACACCTGTCCTACGATATTCAAAGAAAGCATTGTAAGGTGTTTGAAGAAACGTCAATATGTACTTTTGCCAAATAATCTGACTCAACTGTTCTTGAAAATCACTAGCGAATTTAACGCCTTGGTTTCCGAGATATTCTTGAATATAGGCATCTGTTATTTTTCGATTATGATGGAACATAACATCATCGGGTGTATTATCCGCCACAAACCGCATTGAAGAACGAACGCCTTCCTCATAATACTCTTTGGGACTTTTTGAGATAAAACCTCTCAGAGCCATCTCAGCCAGTATAAAATTTTGTTCTTGATAACTCAAGAAAAATACAGGCTCGCCCTCCGGCAGTTCCTCGTAGCGATCATTTATTTGAGAAACAGTTCCCCCACTCACAAAAGTCAAGATCTCAGACTCCGGTAAGGTCGGGTCAACTCCACCATAAGCATCCCATTCCGAGGGATCCAACTTGGCCTCTTCTGAGCTCGGTGTCGGTTTCGCATAATAAAATAAACGATAATCTTTCAAGGCTTTCAATTTATCAACAAAAAGATTAGTCATCCTGTCATTATTCACAAAACTATTAATTTCCTTAAAATAAGGATATTTCTGTCCAGCCTTATTAGAGTACACAACTTGGAAATTATCCGCACTCGACTCAAAAACAGGTCTGTTATTGATAATCTCATTGATTCTTTCCCGAACCTTTAAATCCGGATCATCGACCTTTTTATACAAATTAAGAAGCAACTTCAATTGCATAACATTCACAGCCTTACGCCATTTCGTCACATCCCCTCCATAAATATAATCACCCTCAAAATTAGTGCCAGCACTAAAGAGACGGTCCGCCTCATCCAATTCATTCAATAACCCGAGAAAAACATCTTTTTGAGAGTCATATTTCGGGAAATACACCTCTTCATCCTCAGCTCTTAAAGCTTCAGAATAAGGTATGTCCCCCACTTGCATTGTCAAATTGAAGAAAAAGAAAACCCGTACGAAATGAGACAATGCCGTATAGGAGTTTTTCAACTCATCATTCGTCGCAAAATCAATCATCTTCGAGGCATTCCGCAAATCTCTCAAAGCATCATAATTCGCTCCACCCAACAAATTGAATGCCAGATCTATATCATTAGCCTCTGTCCACGACAAATACTTAGCTAACAATTCATCCCGGATAAAATCCTTTCCATTCCCATTTTTATAAGTGGTAATATCACGTAACAGTTCTGTTGCCAACATCGCAGATGTTACTTTGTTAGTTGAGTCGGGATTTGTATTTACGCTTTCGAAATCATCACATCCAATCATACCCAACAAAACCAGTCCGCATATCAATATATTTTTAATTTTCATACGTTTAGCTTTTAAAATTCAACTTTCAAGTTTACACCTACATACCTTATAGATGGAGAAGATATATCCTCGCCCTCAATATCCTCAAAGCCATCCGGATCCGAGAATCTAAAATCTTTGGTCAACACAAATAAGTTCTGTCCGATAAAGCCTACATAACAGCTATTCATACTTAACTTACTAATAAACTTCTTCGGCAAATTATATCCGATTGACATTTCCCTCAATTTCAAGAACGTCTTTTTCTGAACTAATTTATCTGGATTATTATGGCTGCTTCTTACAAAATCCTCATAAGAAGTCTCGATATCATTCGGAGCGAATACCCGCGTATCTGATGTAATCCTGCCATATTGATCATATTTGACCTCGCCTGATACAATCTTGACACCTTCACCCACATAATTTTTCTTGCCATTCACCACCTCATCATATCTCCATTGATTGTCCGTATCCGGATGAGCGCCGGTTTCCAACATGTGGAATTCCGTATTCGACCATGATTTTCCACCAATACGGCCATCAAAATTGAGTGTCAGCGTAAAGTTCTTATACTTGAATACATTCGCTAGACCATACTCTAAATCCGGATCCGTATAACCAATCAAAGAACTATATTGGCTCCTAGACATCAAGCCATTCGTATTAATAATATAATTACCATCCGGATCTTTGTCATAGCCTTTATATGAATAAGAATCCGTACGAGCGCCCACGTATGTCCACAAGTTATCCGGGCTGAAGCTCTCATCCAATTTAGCGTAATACCTCTTGCTCGTCGAAAGATTCAACGACACATCCCATGAGAAATCACGGACTTGTACCGGAGTAGCGTCAATAGAAATCTCCACTCCCCGACGAACATATTCTTCGTCAATATTCATCAATCTCGATTTATATCCCGTAGCGGAAGATATCCTTTGGCTGATCGTATTATTATAAGTCAACTTATTGAAATAACTCACATCTAATTTCAAGCGATGTCCTTGCAAGAAATGAATACCCGTACCTATTTCCCATGTACGATTCGTGATAGGCTTCACGTCGCCACGCAAATAATCCGGATAACTAGCCGTATTCAAGCCATCCCAAACATTCTGTTTAATCGTATAGGCCCGATCTAAATCATAAATAGCTAAATCGGTTTTAGAGACAGTCCACGATCCTCTCAATTTCCAGAAGGGTATCCAATCCGGCAAGCTTATTATATTAGAAGGAATAATACTCACTCCCACGGAAGGATAAAAATATGATTTATCATTTGAAGGCAAAGTAGAAGACCAGTCATTACGCCCTGTAGCCTCCAGATAGTAAGTATCCTTATAACCCAATGTCAACGTGCCAAACAGACTATTTACTTTTTTCGTCTTAGTCTCCGCATCCACGATCAGACTTTCTACGGAAGCTTTTATCGAATAAAAACCGGGAACAGAC
>OAZX01000695.1_pt1 | contig 13786 bp, 10 predicted proteins | sample 1495341 | NCBI WGS metagenome assembly OAZX01 (sample SAMEA2580119, study PRJEB22360) | human gut metagenome | biome: human gut; feature: human-associated habitat; material: faeces | place: Denmark | collected 2008/2010 | reverse complement strand
ATAGAGTAAGAAGAAATACCTTTAAATAAGGTCTAACAGGTGTTAGATAATCTAAAGTGATCTGGTTAGTTTGTGATTTCTTGGGGAAGCTAATCAACATAACAAGATATTTAGTCAGTTAATTTAATCTATTCTTTAATAATATTAATTTACGTTAATGTTTATTTAGAATGATCTTGTTCTTTCTTATATTTTTAAAATCTTTAAGAATCTTCGAAAGAGATTCTGATGAGAGTTAGGTTATCACTCATTGGGGAGGAAGACATAGCTTTCAAAGGGCTTTCTTAAGAAAGGCATTACATTGTGGTCTTGAGAGTATTGGGAAATACTTGAGACTAATGATTAGAATGGGTAGAGAGTGTAGTTAAGGGGACACTCTTAAAAGTGGGGAGAAGTTTATGAATATTTTGATACTTGGTAATACTGCTGGATTAACAAACGATTTCATTTTGAAAACGTTTCCTAATCAAGCAGTTTTTATTTTTGGTCATACAGGTGTAAAGAACTCTCGTAAGAATAAAATCACCGTATATACCAAACATTATGAGAACAATCAATTAGAAGATGTTTTTGATTTTCATGATTATGATCAAATCATCTATTTTTCGGAATATCTCAATTATGGACATGAAAGTTCAGGGGAGATTGAAAATCTCATCAGATTGTTAGAGTGTCTTAAAGATAGAAAAAACAAACGTTTACTTTACATTACAGGTCCTGTCCTTGAGGATGGGAAACGAAGCTTACAGACGACAACTAAGGATACCTTATTATCTTGGACTCGAGAATTTGGGGTCAACCTTAAAGTTCTGCATAGTCCCTTTCTTTATTCAGTCATTAATAAAGAAGATTATCTATATAAACTGTTTGTACGTTTAGACGATCATGAGCAGGTGGAGTTGAAGGAGTCATCACAAAGTCAGGCGACTTTTATCAGTCTATCTGACTTGGGAGATTTGCTTCACAAATTATGTGAGCGATGGAATGACACCTATGAAAGTATTATTATTCCGGATCCCTTCCAACTGACTTTTGGTGAGCTCTTGCAAGCTTTGGATAAATATTTCCCTAATAAGCAGGTTCATTTCTTAGAGGAAAGAAGAATTAGGAAATATGATAACGATCCTGAAAAGCACCATGATTTGCGTGATCGATTCGCTTGGTTTATGCGTTATGCCTTGGTGCGTGACTTGCCAGATATTTACGAAGACTATCAAAAGCAGCGAAAAGGTTCTTTACGTGTTTCTAAGTTCCGCAATATCGTAGATAATATCGTTAAGCAAAAGAGAAATAAGAAACTTGCTGCTGTTGTCGTGACTTTCTTAGTCTTTGAAGCTTTTCGATATATGACTCAAGGTCAGTTACAGTTTCAATTGATCGACCTACGTTTGCTCTTTGTTGTCTTGATTAGTACAGTTTTGGGCATGGGTTATGGCTTGTTCTCAGCAGTTCTTGCAATTATTGGTTTGACAATTAGTCAAATTTTGTCTGGAACTAGCTGGCAATTGCTTCTATATAATACGGATCGTTGGGTTGCTTTTATTGCCTATATCTTTATTGCTATGGTTTGTGGATTTGTAGAAATGAAGAAAAAAGATGACAAGCTACAACTAGATAAACAATTGGAAACAGTTAAGGAAGACTATCTTATCCTTAATCAATCCTACCATACATTACTTAATGAAAATAAAGACCTGAAAAATGCCTTGTTAGCAAGTCAAGATGGTCTTGGAAAAGCCTATTCTTACTTTGTGACCTTAGATCATGCTAGTGTTGAGAAGGTTCTTAGACAGACGATTGATTTGGTTTCAGAGATTTTGAATGCTCCTGTTTCACTTTATGGTGGTGGTCCTTTCCAATATGAGCTCCTTTTGGGAGATAACGATAAGAAGCAAGTATCTTTGACAGATTTTAAAGAAGTTGGAGATGCCTTCGGTCATGGACGTGTCTGGGCTAATAAATCATTGCTTGAGAATCGTCCAGCTTATGCCATGGAAGTTAAGACCAAGGCAGAGGGTACCTTTATCATTTGGGTAGAGGCTGTTCCTTTTGAAGCTATGTCTACTAAAGTGTTAAACGAGCTTGAGGTTCTTTCAAAAATGAGTCGTTCTTTCATTGAAAAGGCAGAACTTCTTGAACAAGCTAGTTATCAAGGGAGGGTTGCACAATGATTCCAGTCCTAATTACTAGTATTTTAACGGTTTGTTACTTCCTATCTATAGCACTTGTCTATAAAGCCATTGTTAGTGGCAAATCAGATTTAACCATTTTTTACTTGATTTTCCCAATTGCTTTACCTTTCTTTGGTGCCGGTCTGATTCATATGATTTCTAAGCCAAATCCTGGTAGACACCGTCGTGGTCAAGAAGCAGCAGTTGGTGGCAAAATTAAAGATTTGACCATTGATTTTGGAAATATCGATGATTTTCAACGTCCTAAGGAATTGGTTGAAGAAGACATCGTTCCTCTTGAAGAATCTCTCTATTTGAATAAGGCTAAGGAAGCTCGTCAGCAATTGATGGAATTGGCTAATAATGATCCATCTCATTTTATGGATTTGCTCTACTTGGCTCGCTTAAATGAGGACAGTGAAATTGTTCACTATGCGACAACCTTTATTTCTGAAATTTCAAGTCAATACGATGAGAAGTTGAGTGCCTTTGAGAAACGTTTTGAAAAGGGTGAAGCAGACTTTGACCTCTTAACCGAGTATTGTGATTTTATGGAAGATTACCTCTCTAAAGAACTTCTAAGTAAACAAATGGAAGGTTTGCTTCGTAAGGAGTACGAGGAACGTCTCTTGCAAAAACTTAGTCACGGAACGACTGCTAAAGACTTAGTGAGAGTTATCCATAATGAACTAGCTCTTGGTTTGTATGATTTGGCTCAAAAGCATTTGACGCAGCTTTCAATTAAATCAAATGCGGATGATGTGTATTATTTGTATTTGGAATATTACTATCAAACTGGTCAGTTTAATGAATTTAAGAACATGATTCGTGAGATGCAAGGCAAACAGGTTGTTCTTTCTAAGGACAAACAAGATCTCTTGAACTTCTGGCAAGGAAAAGAGGTGATGGCATGAAATTAGGTAAAAAGAATGTTATCCGCAAAGAAACCTTGCTAGGTGTTGGCCTTATTTTGTGTTTGGCCATCGGACTCTTTGTTCAAAAGAAAGGGGAATGGTACCCAACTCAAGGTAAGGAAGCCTATCTTACCGGAAAAGTACCTTCTACGGCCTCAGTTGTCAAGGATTTAGATAAAGATACACTGGTTCTTTATGATAGTGAAAACGAGACGAGTCAAAGGGCTTGGAAACAGTTTGAGCAAATTCTAAAAGATATGCGTATGGGAGCTAAGTTAGTCGATGTGGCTAAACACGAGTCCTATTCACTTTCAGATTATAAAAAAGTAGTCCTTCTTGTCACTGACCTTTCTCGAATGGAGGACCAGGTTCAGCCACTAATGGATTGGACTGAAAAAGGTGGTCAAACACTTTTTGCAGTAACCATGGGGAAAGAAAGTAATCTGGATGCCATTGATCATAATCTTGGCGTAAGTTATTCCAATTTTGAGATGGATGAGGTCAAGGAAATCTACGTGGATCCTGACTTCATGATTGGTGGGGGACGCAATTATAAAATTGAAGAACCTTTTGAGTCAGCTAGAAAAGTCTCACTTGAAAGTGATGTTAAGGTACATGCTAAAACAACAGATGATTCTCATACACCGTTGATTTGGGAAAAATCATACGGCAAAGGGAAGTTTGTCGTTGATAACCTTGGAATTTATGAGCGTAATGTTCGTGGTATTTATGCTGCTTCCTATAGTCTTTTGACTGAAGCGACAGTTTATCCAGTAATCAATGGTTCTACCTATTATATAGATGATTTCCCATCACCTGTTCCAGCCGGAGATGGTCGTTTCGTTAAACGTGACTATGACATGTCTGTGTCTGAATTTTATACCAATGTTTGGTGGCCAGACCTTCTAAAACTACATGAAAAGTATGGTATTGTTCATACAGGTGTGGTCATCGAAAACTATGAGGCCCAGACAGATGGTAAAATTGTTCAACAAAATGATTTAGATCGTTTCAAGTATTTTGGAAATTCGCTTTTGGCTAATGGTGGTGAACTTGGTTATCATGGTTACAACCACCAACCTTTGAGTCCTTCATCTGTTAATTATGGTGAAAAGTATGCCAGCTACAAGACTTGGAAGGATAAGGCTGCTATGAAGGCCAGTCTGTCTGAGTTGATTCGTTTTGTCAACCAACTCTTTCCTAAAGCGCAAAAATCAGTATACGTTCCACCATCAAATATCCTTTCAAAAGAAGGGCGAGAGGTAATCGTTAATGATTTCCCAGAAATCAAGGCTATCTCAAGTAACTATTTCCCAGGAGATTTCACTTATTCGCAAGAGTTTGAAGTGTCACCTGATGGAATGATTGAAGAGCCACGTACAGTTTCTGGTGCGGTTTGGGACGATTTCTCACAGATGACGGTCTTTTCTGAAATGAATATGCACTATGTCAATAACCATTTCCTTCACCCTGATGACGTTCTTGATGTCGATCGTGGTGCAGAATTGGGTTGGGCAAAGATGTATAAGGCCTTGGACAAGGAAGTTAGTTGGGTCCACAATATGTCACCTTCGCTCAGGAATCTAACAGGTTCAGAATTAGCAGGTGCTGTTCAGCGTTACGGTATTTTGAAAGTTTCTCAAAAATATACCAAAGACGCCCTAAAAATTGATCTTGAGAATTTTCATGATCATGCTTACCTTATGGTTCGTTTAAATCAAAACGAGGTTAAGAAGGTAAAAAATGGTAAGGTTACGCATTTAACGGGTGATCTTTACCTATTGGAGGCTACGAATAAGTCAGTCACCATCACATTAAAATAAGGCAAAATAGGGGAAAATGCCGATGAAGATATGTTTAATTCTTGAAGGGTCCTATCCGTATGTTCACGGTGGTGTCTCTACTTGGATGCATCAATATATTACAGAAATGAAAGAGCATGAATTTGTTCTCTGGGTTGTGGGGGCAACACATGAGCAAAAGGGAAAGTTTGTTTATGAACTTCCTGAAAATGTCGTAGAAGTACACGAAGTCTTTTTGGACTATGTTGTGCCAGATAAAGAAGAAGACATAGAGCCACATCAGTTTACAGATGAGGAAAAACAAGCCCTTAAAGATATGGTTTTTTGTCAACAACCTGATTGGAAAGTCTTGTTTAAAATTTTACAGGATGGTAAGGTCGTTCCTAACGATCTCTTGAGTAGTGAGGCCTTTTTTCAGGTCTTGAAGGATCTCTGTAGTGAGCGCTACACGCAGCTATCTTTTTCAGATGTTTTTCACACGATCCGTTCTATGCTGTTTCCACTTTTAAATATTTTATCTTGTCCACCTCCTGAAGCAGATGTTTACCACTCAATCTCTACAGGTTATGGTGGTATTCTTGCAACTTTGGGAAGTTTGACTTATGACAAACCTCTCTTCTTAACTGAACACGGGATTTATACGCGTGAACGTGAGGAAGAATTGCTTCGTGCCAAGTGGGTTTTACCTACAATGCGCCAACAGTGGGTAAGGTTCTTCTATATGTTGTCTGATGCGATTTATCAAAATGCTCAAAAAATTACCAGCCTCTTTACTAAGGCCAAGGAAATTCAGATCGAGATGGGTTGTGATCCAGAGAAATGTCAGGTTATTTCAAACGGGATTGACTACGATGCCTTTTCTCAAATTCCTTTGAAAGAACCAGATGGTTGGATTGATATTGGAGCCGTGGTACGTTTGGCTCCAATTAAGGACATCAAAACCATGTTGTATTCTTTCTACGAACTGGCTCAGCAAGTGCCAAACGTTCGTTTGCATATCATGGGTGGTATAGATGACCAAGAATATGCGGATGAGTGTTTTAGCTTGGCCGATAAGATGGATTTGGGAGATCGTCTCCTATTCACTGGTCGTGTTAATATTCGAGAATATATGAAGAAAATTGATTTTACGCTTTTGACCAGCCTTTCTGAAGGTTTGCCACTTTCTGTTTTAGAATCAATGGCAGCTAGTCGTCCTTGTGTGACGACAGATGTCGGATGTTGTCGAGAATTGCTAGAAGGTCGTGAGGATGACAATCTAGGGATTGCAGGATTTTGTGCGCCACCTACTTGTACAGGGCCTCTTGCAGAAGCTATGAAGAAGATGGCGATTAATGATGCTAGACGTCTTGAAATGGGTGAAATTGCGCGTAAGCGTGTTGAAGCGATATATCAATATCCGCAAATGATCGGTCAGTACCGACGCTTATATGAGGAGGTGGCTGTTTAATGGCCGGTATTGGATTTGAATTACGTAAAATTTACAACGAGGATAGCCTTTTTTCAAAACAAAAGGCCTACGCTTATGCTGGAATTGTGTATACCGGTCCTATGCTTTTGGGGATTTTACTTACAGCTGGTGTCGTTGTTCTGACAATGGTCGCGGGAATCAGTGAAAATGAGCGTGATTATATTCTTTCGAACTTAACCTACGCTATCATCTTTTCACTTGTGATTACCAGTCTCTTTTCTCTGGTGGTAACCCGCTTTGTTGCAGACATGCTCTACGAGAAGAAATTTGAGACTATTATCCCTTCATTTTATGCGTCGAGTGCCTTGATGCTTATGATTGGGACACCGCTGTATGCGATTTATCTAGCATTGGCTAGTCGAAGCTTAGCAGAAGTGGCTATGGGAGTTTTGCTCTTTGGTGAGCTTTGTCTCGTTTGGAATGTCATTACATACTTGACAGCGATTAAATCCTATAAAGAAATTATCAAAGGTTTCTTTTTAGCGATTGGTGTGACGATTGTCTCTGGGTTACTTAGTATTTTCCTACATCAAAAGTATGGTATCTTCCTAAGTGTTTGTTTGGGATACGGTGGAATGATCCATGACTATTTCCCATCTAATCTTAAAATGTCCTTTGAGTTTTTGAAATGGTTTGATCAATTTTCTGATCTTGCCAAGACAGGGCTTTACATGTTGGTAGCACTCTTTGCTCATATTATTATTAACTGGTTTGGGCCAATTAGTAAGAGTTTTGACGGCTTCTTCCGTACAGCTCCAGTCTACGATGTGCCAGCCATGCTAGCCTACTTAACGACTTTAGTATCAACACTTAATTTCGTTATGTCTGTCGAGGTTTCCTTCTATCCGCATTTCCGACGTTATTTTAACCTCTACAATGAAGAGGGAAGTCTTTCGGATATCCAGGAAGCTGAAACTCAAATGCTGGATGTCATGAGTAACGAGCTCAAATATGTTTTTTGGAAACAATTGCTAGCGACAATTTTCATTATGTTTTTCGGAAGCGTGGCCTTGACTTATTTACCAATTGGTTTTAACAATCAAATGCATGGGTACTTTTTAACGCTATGTCTTGCTTATGGCCTCTATGCTGTTGGTAATGTAAATATCTTGCTATTGATGTATTTTGCAGATTATAAGGGGGCCAAGAAACTTGCCAAACACTTTGCTATTTTGACAGTAGTTTTGAGTTTTGGTTCTCAGTTCTTGGACTCAGCCTTCCTAGGCTATGCCTTCTTGATTTCTTCTTTAGTTCTTTTCATTGAAAGTGGTCAGGAAATCGATAAATACACAAGTGATCTTCAGTATCATTTCTTAGGAAGCCAAGCCATGGTATCTAAGAAAGACGTGGGCTATTTTGAAAAATGGACTGAGCGTTTAGAAAACGTACAAAAGAGGTGGGGGAAATGAATAGGAAAAAGAGTTTAGCAGCAGTTTTGTTGCTCTGTACGGTCTTTGGTTTTACAGCATGCGGGACCAAGGAGCAAACAAAAAATGGTGTGACAACTAAAAAAGTAGATAAACAAGCGGCCACTGATATCTCTAATGTACACTTAAGAGACAAAAAGAGTCTCTATGATAAGGATCATACAAAGGTAACGACCATGTACCTGACTGTACGTCGTGGAGATGCTACAGAAAATCAAAATCACTCATGGTCTGAGGTCAACCAATATTCCGTTGAAGATTATCAGAAAATGCATGTTAAACGATATCAAGTAGCAGGGCTCCTTCAAGTTGGTAACGAGGACGGTCCTGTCTCTGGTGAGTTAGGTTATGACCAAGACGTTCCAAATGCTAGTGTTCAGATTCGTGGGGAAAGTTCAAGTAAGAACGCCCAAAAGAACTACAAAATCAAGATTAAAAAGAACAAGGGTGAGTGGAACGGTCAACGTACGATCAACCTTAACAAACACCAGACTGAAGCCCTTCGCTTTAGAAATAAGTTGTCCTATGATCTAATGGAAGAGATTCCACAACTCATGGGTGCTAGAACGAGTTTTGTTCACCTCTACGTTAAAGATGAAACCTCTGACAATCCTTCAGGTAAATTTGAAGATTATGGTCTCTACACGCAAGTCGAACAGATTAACAAAAACTATCTGAAAGATCATGGTCTAGATGAAAATGCCAACCTTTATAAACCAAACTTCTTCGAATTCTTCCGCTATGAAGATACGATTGTTAAAGAAGATGATCCTAAATTCGATAAGGATAAATTCGAGAAACTTTTGGAAATTAAAGGTAGCCATGATCACACCAAACTTATTGATTTTCTAACCAAGCTCAACGATCCATCGGTGAAGATTGAAACCATCATGGACAAGTATGTAGATCCTGAGAATATCCAATATTGGATGGCCTTCCAGATGTTGCTTGGTAACGATGATACACAAAGTCGTAACATGTATCTCTATAGCCCACAAAACTCAACCAAATGGTACATCATTCCTTGGGATAACGATAGTATCTTGATGAAGAATGAACGTCGTTTGGTAAGTAAGGACAGTGACCAAGCTAATAGCTGGGAAGTCGGTGTCAGCAACTATTGGGGTAACCAACTTTTCCAACGTTTGCTCAAGTCAAAAGAGTTCCGCAAGGGTCTAGATGAGAAGATGGATGAGCTACGTAAGACAATTACTGGTGACAAGATTTCTTCAATGAGTAATGAATACGCAGCAGTCATTAAACCTTACCTAGCTAAGATGCCTGACCAAATGCATGCTAAGACAACACCTGATAATTACGACAAGATTTTGGCAGATTTGCCAAATGAGTTGGAGAACAACTACAAGATTTACAAAACAAGTCTTGAAAAACCACAACCATTCTTTATCAATAAGCCGGAAGTGGCCAATAACAAATTGAAATTAAGTTGGGGTGCCTCTTACGACTTCAATAACAGCAGGTTGACTTACACAGTTGAGTTAGCTAAGGACTATGAATTTAAAGACAAGGTCTTTGAAAAATCTGGTCTCAAAACTCTCAGTGCTGAAACAGATACCTTGCCTAAGGGACAATATTTTGTACGTGTGACTGCAACGAATGAAGCAGGACAATCACAACGTGCCTTTGACTACTATGTCAATAGTGATAACTCTAAACAATTTGGTATCATGAGCTTCTTTGTCCTTGAAGATGGAAAAATTGGGGTAGATGGTTATGAAGACTAAAGAGAAGCCCTTTCGCCATGAGTTGAAATATGTCATTGGTGAACCAGAAAAGGCTCTGCTGACTGAGCGTTTTAAACCTTTGATTCAATTGGATAAGCATGCGACAAATGGTGGTTATACCATTCGGAGTCTTTATTTTGACGACTATTGGAATAGTGCCTATGCTGAAAAAGATGCAGGTATTCTGGTTCGAAAAAAATATAGGATTCGTATCTATAATTTCGGTACCAATAGTATCAAACTAGAGCGTAAGAAAAAGGTAGATACCTACATTTTGAAAGAGGATGCACCTCTAACCGTTGAAGAAGTTTATAAAATTATTGATGGGGACTATGACTTTCTCTTAAAAAGTCCATATCCTCTCTGTCAGGAATTTTACTATGAATGCGTTAGTAACATGATGCGTCCACGGACCATCGTTGACTATGAGAGAGAGCCGTGGGTCTATGACTTTGGAACAGTTCGCTTAACCTTTGACCAAAATGTTAGAGTAGCGGTTGGAAGTTTTGATATTTTTGATCCAGACTTACCAACAATTCCAGTCATTGATCCAGAAAAGATGGTTTTCGAAGTTAAATACACAGAGTATCTGCCAAAGATTGTCCAGAGTGTCTTGCCAGGGAAAGCAGACATGATGGCTGTCTCTAAGTACGTATTGGCTTATGAAAAATCTCAGTATCTAAATGGTTTTGAATACTGGGAAGATGGGAATATATAAATAGGAAAAGGCTAAGTTTGGAAGAACTTAGTATAAGAAGGGGAGTTTATGAGTGTTCAAGACTTTATAAAAAAATCAATTTTGCAGTCTGATAACTATGCGACACAATCACCGTTACGTATTGTTATCGTCTTGCTACTTGCCTTGTTGATTGGAGCCTTTATCTATAAGGTTTATCAGCATTTCTTTACAGGCGTTATTTATTCACGCAGTTTTGCCATGACCTTGGTCGGTATGACCTTGCTCACGTCAATGGTAACACTGGCAATCAGTTCAAACATCGTTATCTCACTTGGTATGGTCGGTGCCCTCTCTATCGTCCGTTACCGTACCGCAGTTAAGGATCCTATGGACTTGCTCTACCTTTTCTGGGCAATTACCTCAGGGATTACGGTAGGGGCAGGGATGTATGTCCTAGCCGTTGTAACGTCTATCGTTATCCTTTTAATGCTTATTGTCTTTAGCCGCTTGCAAGAGACTGGTAAGGTGTATATCGCTGTGGTTCACTATGATGGTGAGCACACAGGTGACAAAGTTATTCAAGAACTTGGTCGCATCAAACACTTTATCAAGTCTGAAACCATGAGAAAAGACAGTGTTGAGATGGCTATTGAAGTCTTTGTGAAAAATAACGACCTTACCTTCGTTGAAAACATTAAATCTATCGAAGGTGTCAAAGACCTTACGCTGATCCAATACAACGGCGAATACCATGGCTAGTAAACGTGAGAAGAAGAGTTGGAGTAGTCGAAAGAAGAAACTTTGGCTCGTCATCTGTCTAATAATCATTACGAGTGGTCTTTATGCTATTTTTGTGTATTTGAATACCAGAAATACAGGTACCAAGTTTGAATATACGCTTTCAGACAAGAGTTTTGGGAATCCGCTCATGGGTTATGTTCCTTCAGCTGAAGAAAAAACAGTTTCTGAAGACGTTCACCTTGTCTATGTTGATATTACATGGAAAGAATTGGAACCTAAAAAGGGCCATTATAACTGGGAAACGATTGAAGAAAGTAACCAGTTCAAACGATGGAAGAAAGAAGGCAAGCAGGTCGTCTTACGTTTCTTGCTAGATTACCCTGGCAAATCAAGTCATAAGGATATCCCTGACTGGTTGGGAAATGAAATTTCTGACCTTGGGGATGCTTATAACACATCCTACGGTAAAGGATTTTCACCAAATTACCAAAATAAACTGCTTAGAAAATACTATAAAGAAGCTGTTACTGCTATGGGACAGCGTTGGGGCAATGATGATTTTATCGCCTACATCGAACTTGGTGGCTTAGGACACTGGGGTGAGTGGCATGTTCACTCAGATGCTGGTATTCGCCAATTGCCACGCAAAGAAGTTCGTAAGGACTATATTGCACCGTTTCAACCAGCCTTTCCTAAAGCAAAGATTCTTATGAGAAGACCTTTTGATACAGGTTTGGAAGGTGATTTTGGAATCTATAATGATGTCTTTGGAGACAAATCAGCAACCAAAACCTGGTTAAATTGGATTCAAAATGGTGGCTCATACGATCAAACCCAAGAGCAAGCAGCCTTGAAAGCCATGCCTAAGGCTTGGGAAAAGGCTCCTATCGGTGGTGAATTGACAAGTTCACAGTCTATGTCTAGCTTACTAGGTAATAACTTAGATGAGTTAACTGAAGAAGCTAAGGCAGCTCATTTGACCTTCCTGGGTCCAAAGGTTGCCGAAGATATTGGTGACGGGCAAGCTGCTTATAAGGAGCTCTTGAAGAACATGGGCTATCGCCTCTGGGTGTCAGGTTTAACAATCTCCAAAGGAGAGAGCAAGGTTGATATTACCCTAAATTTGGAAAATTCTGGGGTTGCCCCTTTATATGGGGATTGGCCTGTGGTATTATACTTGTGTAATACTAATGGCAAGGTTCTTCAAGCCCAACAACTTGATTGTCGTTTGTCTGAATTGCTTCCAGATCAAACAACTGAACTTAAGGCAAGTTTTGCCTATTCCAAAGATCAGAACTATCAAGTGAAGCTAGGAATTCTATCTCCAATGACACAAGAGCCTTCGGTTCATTTTGCCATGAAAGGTTTTGAAGGAGAAGTTATGCCTAAATTAGCAACGATTCAAAAGGATCAAAAAGGCACTGACAAGTAAGAAAGGAAAAATAAATGTCTATTTTAATTACAGGAGGAGCTGGCTATATCGGTAGCCACACAACCGTTGAACTCCTTAATGCAGGTTTCGATGTAGTCTTAGTTGACGACTTTTCAAATAGTTCACCAGCAGTACTTGAACGTTTGGAAAAGATTACAGGTAAAAAATTTCCATTTTATCAAGGCTCAATTTTAGATACTGATTTTTTGGATAAGGTTAGTTATTCACTTTGCGGCCTTCAAGGCAGTGGGTGAATCTGTTCAAAAACCTTTGAAATATTATAAGAACAACATCAGTGGTACCATTACCCTCCTTGAAAAAATGAAGGAATATGATGTTAAAAACATCGTCTTCAGTTCAAGTGCAACAGTTTACGGTACCAATAATCCTTCTCCAATGACCGAAGATATGCCAACGTCAGCGATTAACCCATATGGTTATACTAAGTTGATGATGGAACAAATTCTTACAGACGTAGCTGCTTCAGATCCGTCATGGTCTGTCACAAATCTTCGTTATTTCAATCCTATCGGTGCTCATGAAAGTGGTTTGATTGGGGAATTGCCAAACGGTATTCCAAACAACCTGATGCCATATATTACACAAGTAGCTATCGGTAAACTGCCTGAGCTTAACGTCTTTGGGGATGACTATCCAACTCCAGATGGTACAGGTGTGCGTGACTACATTCACGTTCTTGACCTGGCCTCAGGTCACTTGGCTGCTGTCAAATATAATTTGAGTCATAAAGGTGCTGAGATTTTCAACTTGGGTACTGGACATGGTTATAGCGTTTTGGATCTCGTTAAGACTTTCGAAGCTGAAAACAAGGTTGCTATCCCATACCGTATTCAAGGACGTCGTGCTGGCGATATTGCTACTTGCTATGCCTCTCCTGAAAAGGCCAAAGAAGTCCTTGGCTGGGAAGCTAAGAAGACCTTGAAAGAAATGGTTAGAGATTCATGGCGTTGGCAAACGACTAACCCAAACGGTTATGAAGACTAAGTAGCATAACTCAAATTATCAGTTCCTAGGGAGTGTAAGATAAGCACTAGATTATTTTAAACTATGCCTAATCTAGTAGCTTCAAAAATAAAGAGAAGAGGAGTGGGAGCGGTCACTAAATGATTACAGATTTAGAACTGTCTCACCCTCTTTTTATGTTTAAGCTTAGCTTTCTATGGTATAATGAAATTATGACTATTATTAATCAATTCGTCACTTTGGCGAGTCACCTTGTATTTATAGGATTGAGCTACCAAATGCTGATTAGCCTTTTTGATTGGGCGAAGATCATCAAAAATCCGATTGAAAATACTGGTAAATTGAAACTCTTTTTGCTCTTTATCAGTATTGCCTTAGGCTACCTTATCAGCTCCTTTGTTCTGGCGGTTTTAGCTTTTG
>OAZX01000662.1_pt1 | contig 14396 bp, 10 predicted proteins | sample 1495341 | NCBI WGS metagenome assembly OAZX01 (sample SAMEA2580119, study PRJEB22360) | human gut metagenome | biome: human gut; feature: human-associated habitat; material: faeces | place: Denmark | collected 2008/2010 | reverse complement strand
TGTTCAGCGACGGCGCGGGACCCCCGCGGCTCGGGGCTGCCGCCGTTATTCAAAAATCCGGCAGAACGAGAAGCCTTCACTGAGCGCCACCGCCGAGAGTGCGTTGAGCGTTCGCCCATCGAAAATGCAGAGGGCGACCTCTTTCTCGGGGCCGACCTTGGTTCAACCACCGTCAAGGGCGTCGTGCTCGATGCTCAGGGGCGTCTTCTCTACAGCTGGTATGAACAAAATGAAGGGCAGCCGCTTGAACGCCTCTATCGTGCCGTAAAGGCGCTCCTCAGTGTCGTGCCCGCCAAAGCACACATTCGGCAGGCCTGTACCACCGGATACGGCGCAGACCTCGCCCGAGCGGCGCTCGGCGCCGCATTCAGTGAAGTCGAAACGCTCGCGCACGAACGGGCTGCCGCCGCCTTCGAACCCAATGTGAGCTATGTCATCGACATCGGCGGCCAGGACATGAAATGTCTGGAGGTTGAGCACGGCCTCATCCGCAGCGTGAAGCTTAACGAAGCCTGCTCATCGGGCTGCGGCTCTTTTCTGCAGACGTTCGCTAAACAGCTCTCGCTCACGCTCCCTCAATTCGTTGAGGCTGCGCTCGCTTCGAAGGAACCCTGCGACCTCGGCACCCGCTGCACGGTTTTCATGAATTCCAAGGTGCGCCAAGCCCAGCGCGACGGCGCTTCGCTCGAAGACATCGCCGCGGGCTTATGCCGTTCAATCGTCAGAAATGCGCTCTACAAAGTGCTGCGCATTCACGATCCGGCAGAGCTCGGCGAACACGTCGTCGTTCAGGGCGGTACGTTTCTCAATGACGCCGTTCTGCGTGCTTTTGAGGAGCAGATCGGCCGACCCGTTATTCGGCCGGACATCGCCGGACTGATGGGCGCCTATGGCGCAGCGCTGATTGCTATGGAACGCACCAGCGCGGCAGTGCCGGAAATCGATCTCGATCCGGCAAAGCTCGATGCGGGCAAAGTCATTCAGCGAGAACTTCTTTGCCGCGGCTGCGGCAATCACTGCCGCCTCACGATGAACCGTTTCCCTTCGGGCGACAAGTTCTTTTCGGGGAATCGCTGTGACTTCGCGCAGAAAAGCGCGGGTGCTGGCCGCCGGAAGAAAGCGTCCTTCATTGACTGGAAGCTCGAACGGCTCTTTGTAGGCCAGGGCATCCATAGCAAGTAGGCGAGCCGCTCCCTTTGGAAGCGGCCGCCATGGGCGTTGTCGGAATCCCGCGCGCACTCAATACCTACGAACACTACCCCTACTGGTTCAAACTTTTCAGCTGCCTAGGCTTTCGCGTGGAACTCTCGCGCCCGTCCGACCATGCCCTCGCATCGAGCGCCTCGGAAACCGTGCCGTCGCAGAGCCTCTGCTTTCCGGCAAAACTCGCTCACGGCCATGCCGCTGACCTCGCCCGCAAAGGCATTGCAGACATCTGGATGCCCTGCGTGCCGCTCGAGGGCCCCAGACATTCGGGCGAAAAGCATATCGACGGGCGCTTTGCCTGTCCCGTGGCGGGCGGCTATCCGGAAGCCCTGCGCCTCTCGCTCGCCTCCACGCTCCCAAACGCCCGCATCCTCACGCCTTTCGTGGATCTTGAGTTTCCCGAAAGTGTCGTTCGCGCGGTCACATCCGCGTGGCCGGCCCTTTCCCCAAAAAAAGTGCGTCAGGCGGTCGATGCCGCTCACGCAGCGCTCGAAGACTACCGCGCAGCATTGCGTCAAGCGGGCGAAGCACTGTGGCGCCGGCATGAAACCTCGGGCGAACCGCTCATCGTGCTCGCCGGGCGGCCCTACCATCTTGACCCGCTCATTAATCACGGACTCCCCGCCTTGATTGAATCCATGGGCGCTGAAGTCGTCACGGAAGATGCCGTAGCACACCTCGCAGCGGTTCCAAGCGACATTGAGGTCGTCAATCAATGGACCTTCCACTCCCGGCTCTACCGTGCAGCAGCGCTCGTACGGGAGAGCCGATCCGCAGAGCTCGTGCAGCTCATGAGTTTTGGCTGCGGCATCGACGCCGTCACCTCCGAGCAGATTGAACGCCTTCTCGCTCAGCGCGGAAGAATCGCTACCACCCTCAAAATTGATGAGGGCGATACGCTCGGCGCAGCACGCATTCGACTGAAGTCGCTCCTTGCCGCTCTCGCTGATCGCCGGCGCAGCGACCAGAAAGCGGCGGCGGAGTACCTCGAAGACATGACAAAGCCTACGGACACTCCGGTGCCGCTCGACAAAATGCTCGCCAACCGCGTGATCTATGCGCCGCAAATGGCACCGATCCACTTCCCTGTGATTTGCGCCGCATTAGGCACAGTCGGCTGGCGCGTGGAGCTTTTGCCCGAAGTGCGTCCTCAGGCGATCGAAGAAGGCTTAAAGCACGTGAACAACGATGCCTGCTACCCGGCAATCGTCGTGATCGGGCAGCTTCTCGACGCTTTGAAGACGCATGCCGTTGATCCCGACCACAGTGCGCTGCTCCTCGCTCAGACGTGCGGCCCCTGCCGTGCCACAAACTACCCGACGCTGCTGCGATGGGCACTCAAAGACCTTCATCTGGAGAGGGTGCCTGTCGTGTGTCTCTCGGGCGGAAGCATTGAAGGCGCGCAGACCCTTAACGTGGGGCTCGGCGGCCTCAGACGCCTCATGCTCGCAACGCTCTATGGCGACATGCTGCAGCGCCTCTCGCTTCATGTTCGCTCCCATGAGCTTCATCCGGGCGATGCGCAGCGTCTCGTTGACCGCTGGACCGTCAAAGCCGCTCAAGCTGCGGCCGCAGGGGATGCCCGGCGCTTTGTTGACGACGCCCGAGCCATGGTGCGCGACTTCTTCGCTGTGCCGATGGACGGCACAGAGAAGATTCGGGTGGGCATCGTCGGCGAAATTCTGCTTAAGTACCATCCTGCCGCCAATCTCGGCATCGTGCAGGAGATCATTGATGAAGGCGCGGAACCGGTGCTCGGTGACCTGGCCGCATTCTTCCTCTACTGCCTTTATGACCACATCAATCAGGCCAAGGTCTTCGGCGGACCGCGCCTGAAAGCCATGGGAGCCTGGGTGATGATCCGCTGGTTTGAGCATCTCCGCGGCATCATGCGCAAAGCCCTTGACGGAACACCAGTGGCGGGCGTGTCGACCCTCGCAGAAGACCTCGAGCGCATTGACGGACTTGTGTCCGCCGGTCAGGAAGCCGGCGAAGGGTGGCTCTTGACCGCCGAAATGGTGGAGTTTATTCACTCCGGAACGCCCAACGTCGTCTGTCTGCAGCCCTTTGGGTGCCTGCCCAACCACGTTACCGGGAAAGGCGTCATCCGGCGGCTCCGCGAAGAAAATCCTCTCGCCAATATCTGCGCCATCGACTTTGAAGCCGGCACCTCTAAAACCAATGTCTCCAACCGCCTGAAGCTTTTTCTCGCACAAGCCAGAGAAAACTTCGAGCGGGGAATTGCTGTTGACGAGCCGGTGCCGACGGCGCACCGCATCATCCCCATCACGCCGTCAGCCAATATTGCGGTTGATGCCGCCGAGAGCCCGCACAAGGACCGCGGCGGCGGTCAGGCGGCCTGCTGACGCTCTGACAGCGTTTGTTCGAATGCGGGTTAAAAACAAAAAACCGGCATCCGCGAGGAATGCCGGTTTCCTATTTCACTCAGGCTGAAGTCAGTGCTTGCAGCTGCCAGTGAAATTAGAACTTGTGAACGAGGCCGACGCCAAATTCACCCTTCTTGGTCTTCGTTTCGACAGTCTTGTGATCGTTGATGCCGGTCACCTCAAGCTTGCCTTCGCTGTAAGCCGCGAAAGAATAGGCGTACGTGCGCTTGCTGAACGGATACGAATAACCCACGGCGGCGCCATAGCGCTTCATATCAGCAGACTTCAAAAAAGTCGTACCGGTAGCTTTGCCATCCTTATCGACCTCGTAAGAGCCGATGTTTTCGCTGGACTCGCCGTCAAAATAATTGGCCTGAGCATAAACCGTGCCGCCCAGCAGAGGAGCCGTTGCACCGAGCGTCAAAGCATATCCCTCCAGGCCTTCGCCCGCAGAGAATTTAACGCCATTGCCGGAACCGACGGTGCCCGTTACATCATTGACGGAGTAACCGCCCATCTTATTTTCGTTCTTGCCGTACTGGGCCATGCCGTAGACCTTGGCAACGCCGAAGTCATAGGAAGCGCCCCACGTCACACCGAGAGAATCTTCGGTATTGCCGGCTGTCGGATTCTTATTCAAAACGGTGTCAACGACGAGGCCCGTGCTGAAAGCGCCGAGCTCATACTTGGCACCGAGAGCGGCATAACGGTCATTGTTGCGTTCGTTGCCGGCAGCTTCCTGACCATTGCGGTTGAAGGAGTACTGAGCATAGACCTTGACGCCGGCGAAGGACGGCGTGACATAGGTCACGGTGTTGTCCATACGATCGCGGTCGGAGAGATTAAAGAGACTCTTGGAACCGGCCGTATCGCCCCAGCCCGTGCCGAAAACGGTGTAGCCATAAACCACATTGTAGGAACCAACGCCGGCAGAGAGCGCGCCGACACGGCCCATAGAGAGCGTGCCGAAATCACCTGTCACGAAGAGATTGGCTTCACGGCCAAAGAGACGGCCGCCCTGCGACATCGTGCCGTCATCAGCAGCGAAGCCGTTTTCCAGAATAAAACCAACCTTAACGCCGTTGCCAAGATCTTCCGTACCCTTCAAGCCGAAACGTGAGCCGGAATTCTGGCCAGCCTGTTCTTTAAAGGTATTCACAGCATCAGCATCACCAACCTTGGAGTACTGATAGTTAAGACCAAGGTCAACGACGCCGTAAAGCGTAACGTCAGCGGCAGCAGCGCTACCAGCAAAAGCGCCCAGGACAGCCAGAGCAGCGAGTGTCTTTTTCATTTTCAGAGCCTTACTCAATATGTTTGAGTTATCCTGCTCTGCGGGGAGGGGCGGAGCAGGCTTGCGTTAGGCAGTCTGAAGTAAAACCGGCGGCCGCTCCGTCCAAAGAATGACCGCCGGTGGCTTCTGACTGCTTAAGGAGCTCAGGCTTGCGCCTGAACTCAAACGGCATTCTTTCATTAACCCCCCCCCCTCGCCACAGGGTTTTCACCTAAATCACCTTTATTTTTATTTGAATTTCAAAGCGTTATCGACAATTCGCTCAGCTTTGCCTCTTCACCAAATGTATCTTTAGTACAACTAAATACTTGAATACGAGGTGAATGCAACAACTGGAAACGGCTCCATTCGGAGAGCAGCAAAATCACTCTCATCAAAGCCTGAACTCCCGAATAACAGATCCCGAACTCGAGTAAGCGAGGTTAACGATCTGCGGTTTTGCTATGTCAGCCCCATAAAAATGAACAAATAAATTTTGAAAGGCTTCTTTTTTAAAATGTTATCTATCATCTTAATTAGTATCTTTTTGTGCTTTAGTGATGTAAAAATCTAGCGACAAGTTGTATGCCATCAAGGAACCCAATGCCGAGGTTTTGTGCTGCATCTACGCATATCAAACATCACGGGATCCGATCACCAAGAAATCCTAATGCTTGGTCCGCGAGAATGTCGTCTGCTTTGCAGCCGATTCCATCATCAATACCACTGCCAAATTTCCACAGTACGCCCAAAGAGCCTTTTGTTTCAGCCTGGAAAAAACTTTGGTCAATGAGACAAGTTATCGCCATGATTTCCCAGACGATCCAGCCCCTACCCCAGCTGCTGCCAAGATAAATGCAGCTTTGTGAAAAACCTGCGCTTGAGGTTCTGTCGGGTTTTTGCACAGCTGTGAAGGAAGCGGTGCTCCAGCATATGACGCAGAAACTATATATTTCTTAAGACAATAAGCATTCATTGCCTCAGAGATCAATTCTTGATTTCTTTATTTTAAATAAATAATCTCTTCGGTTAACTGGTCATTCTATAAATGAATACTTAATTTGCTGATCCTGCGAGCAGGCTTCTCATCGCCCTGGAGCATCACTCGAACCAACAGCTTCTAGATTCAGGATTAACCTGCACCCATGCGTCGAGATATGAGTGATGCCTGTTCTACTGCGATTTCGCGAGCTCTGTGCACGAGCTCATCGCGGTAACGCAGTGTTGGAATTGAAACCGAAACGGCGCCGCAGGCGACATTCTCGCCGTCGAGTACTGGCACTGCGATGCAGCGGATCCCCTCATACTGCTCCTCGTCATCCTCCTCAACACCAGTGGAGCGGATCAAGGCGAACCGCTCTCGGAAAAGTTCTATTTTGGACTGAACCGTCTCACCCCCTTCTGCGGCGATCTGTGAAAGGAGTCGCTTACGCTCCTCTTCTTCGGAAAAAGCAAGGAAAATTCGACCTGAAGCGCTGTTTATCATTGGGAACGTACTTCCGAGACGCACTTCTTGCCGCAGCGCGTGACTCGAAACCTGCTTGTCAATCACGAGCATCTCCGTGCCCGAAGGTACCGCGAGATTCACAGTCTCATCGATCTCAGTCAGAATACGTTCCAAATAAGGACGAGCTATCTTGAGGAGTCCGGTCTTTTCAACCACCTTGCTGCCGATCGAGAAAAGTTTATAGGAGAGCGAGTAGCGGCCGCGGCGCTTTTCCTGGACGACGAAACCCTTGTCAGCGAGCGTGAGCAGGAACCGATGCACACTCGTCTTAGGCAGCCCAATCTCTGTGGCTAGTTCGTTAAGTTCCCAAGAACTCTTTTTTGAGAGTGTGTCGAGCAAATCACAGACCTTTTCAACCGAACCGATCGTATAGTACTTCTTGCCTTCATCCATGGTGGAGCTTCCAGTTCCTGTATGTTGCAACGCTCGGGAACAGAGCGCTGCTTTGCATTATTTACAAATAATTATGCCGCATTCCGGAATGGTATCCTAGAGATGCGGCATAAAGAAAATCCTGCGGATCAGTGTCTCAAAGTTTCAGCCGCGATACGGCCGCATTCCCGAATGACACAGTAAGCATAGGCAAGGACAATGAAGGAGATGGGCAGCCCCACAATCGTGAACATGCCGCGCACAGAATCGACGCCCCCCGTGGCGACAAGCAGGTAGCCGATCACACCAAAACTTACGCCCCAGATAATCTTTAACCAGCGCGGCGCCTCGTCATCGACGGAAAGATTCTTCGTCGATAAAGTCGCCATGGTACCCGTAATCGAATCAGCCATTGTCGAGAAGGAAAAAAAGACGGCAATTATGAAGAAGGCTGCAAGAATCTTCGCGAAGGGCAGTGTCGAGAGAATCGTGAAGATCGTCACTTCAAGCCCCTTTTCGTTGACACTCTGCCAAACATCCATAATACCGGTGTACTGAAGCCATACAGTTGTGCCACCCCAGATCGCGATCCAGACGATACAGAAGAGCGTAGGAGCGCCGATATTCATGAAAATGAATTCACGTACGGTGCGGCCTTTGCCAAGACGAGCGAGGAAAAGACCGATGATAGGTGCGTAGACAAAGAAGGAAGCCATGAACATAATGATCCATGACTTAGACCAAGTCTCGTTCCCAGCCATCGTTGGCAAAATCACGCTGTGTTCGAAGAATCGGTTGAAAAACACACCGAGAGACTCAGTGCCTGCATCAACAATAAAGCGCGTCGGACCAAGACAAAGCACATAAACCATTAGGCCGATGAAGACGATCGTGCAGAAGCTCGAGAGAACACGCATGCCCTTCTTTATGCCTGTGAGGCATGAGACAACATAAACGGTGACCATGATGGCCGCAATCGCGAAGACCGTGACCCCGTCAATCGGCAAACCGAAGAAAAAGTTCAGTCCCGAATTGATCTGCATAAGTCCGACGGCCATCGAACAAGCGAGCGCGCCCACGATGCAAAACAGACTCACCATTGGAACGACGGTTTTCACGACGCCGTAAACTGAACTCGAAAGGTAGGGTTCGAAGATTGAGGACACCGAAATCGTACGGCGCCGATTGTAGGCCATGAGTGCCACGCCCACGGCGCAGAGCGAATACATCGCATACTGGGCGATCGTCCAGTGCAGCATCGTCTGGGAAATTGCGAAAAGACCAGCCTCACGTGTGAAGGGCTGCGCTCCTGCAGCTGCAGGGGGTGCGGCCATGTGGAAGATCGGCTCGCCCATCGCCCAGAAGAGGATACCCGTGCCAATACCACCCTTGAGGCTCATCGAGAACCACTGCCACATCGTGTATTCAGGCTTCGCGCCTGCCCCGCCGATCACCACGTCGCCCGCCTTGGAAAAGGCGAGGCCGAAAACCAGCAATACCAGGATAAGCGCGAAGAGCACAAGCCACCATCCGAAGTTGTCACTCACCCAATTGAGCCCAGCATCGAGGATTGAACCGAAGAGCTTTTGATTTGCGATTCCGAGCACGATCACCGCAATGCCAATCAAGTAGCTCGGCCAGAAAACACCTTTAGCAAGTTCGGTTTTTTTCTTGAAAACTGTCATGTTGTTACCCGTCTAGTTGTCCCATATTACGGGATAAAATTCCACATATTAGATATAAAACTGTATAAGTACTGAGTGGGGATAGAGCTCCTCACGGGCCGGTGTTTGGATCCGGCCGCCGTCGATGAATTGAAAGTTGAAAGGACAGCGTGGTCAGTTGAGCTCAGGCATTGGCGCGGGTTTATGGTCTCGCAAAGAGCGCCAGCGTTCGGCTTCACCGCTTGCACGCCAGCGTTCAAACCTGTCAGTCTGCCCAAAGATATAGCTCGAGTAGCGCAGGATGTACCAAAGGTAAAGCATCACGACGAAAGCCATCGGCAGCCCTATCAGAGTGAAGAGACTGCGGATCGCATCCTGTCCCCCAGAAATAATGAGCACATAGGAAATCATGGCGATCACAATGCCCCAGAGAGCCTTGATCAGCACCGGCGGTTCCTCGCCCACACTCGCATTTTTCGTTGAAAGCACGGCCATGGTACCTGTGATCGCGTCGGCAAGCGTTGCGAAGGAGAAGAAGACTGCAAAAAGAAAAAAGGCACTCAGCATTCTGCCCTGTGGAAGCGTAGAGAGCAGCGCGAAGATCGTACTTTCCATGCCGCTTGCCTGAACATGCGCCCAGATATCGAAAGTTCCGCTCCATTGACACCATACTGCCATGCTCGCCCATGCACCTATCCAAAGGATGCAGAAAACAGAGGGCGCAAAGATATTCATCCAAACGAATTCACGAATGGTCCTACCCTTCCCAAGGCGCGCAAGGAACAGCCCAAGAATGGGAGCATAAACAAAGAAGGAGGCAGTGAACTGTACATCCCAATCACGCGACCAAGTTTCACCTGGCGCTAGGGTCGGCAGGATAAGCGAATGTTCAACAAAGTTGTTGAGATAGTCACCGAAAGCTGTGACTGAGAGATTCATGATGAACTGCGTAGGACCGACCACCACAGCATAGATCATCAGAGAGGCGAAAATCGCCGTACAGATCTTTGAGAGTATATTGAGGCCGCGCTTGATACCAAGAAGCGCTGAAATGGTGTAGACAAAAGCTAGCATCGACACGATCACGAACCAAACCATCGGAGAGGGATCGATGATGTTGAGGAATCCAAGACCCGAACTGATCTGCATAATGCCCACTCCCATCGAGCAGGAGACGGCACCGGCAATGCAACAAATGCAGGCGGTATGGGTAAAGTCCTTGATGATGAGGTACACGCGCGGGCTCAAAAACTCCTCAAGGAATGTGGTAATGCTTAGCGCACGGTGAAAGTTCCAAGCAAGGATGCCGACCACCACAGCGCAGAACGTGTAAAGCCCATATTGAACCAATGTCCAATGTGTAAAGGTTTGAGCCACGGCAAATATCGCAGCTTCACGCGTAAAAGGTCCAGCACTGGCTGCGGCAGGAGGTTTCGCCATGTGAAAGATCGGCTCGCCCATGGCCCAGAAGAGAATCCCCGTGCCGATGCAGCCGTTGAGTGCGATCGCAAACCAAGTACTGTAAGAAAAGTCAGGTTTTGCGTTCGTTCCGCCGAGGCGGAGATCGCCCACGCGAGTGAAGGTGAGGCCAATAACGATAAAGAGAATGCTGAGCCCGAAAAGCAGCAGGAACGCACCGAAGTTGTCCGAAAGAAAGGCGAGCAGCCACTCAAGACTGCTGGCGAGGCGCTCCGTCCCCGCTGCGCCAACAATGATGAAGCCGAACGTAAAGGTGAGCGCTGGCAAAAGCGTACGAAGATTAATTTGCTTGGGGGAGAGAACTAAGGGCATCAGCATTGCTCACTTGTACCGCATTGCGGAATGGAATTCTAAATATTTAGAGTTTAGATATTTAGTTCTAGTCTCGTACCTTAGGAATAACCCGCATTCCTTTGTACGCTAAAGCACTCTTTGGACATGAAAAAGCCGAATTTGCCCCACCAAGAGAGCGAAGCTTCACAAGGCGTCCGAAACAACCCCCGTCAAGGTAAGGCGCATCGCCTTAAATAAATGCTGCGACGGAAAGCTCCATTGTTGCGCCTGCAGGCAGTGCCTTGACAAAGTATGTAAAGCGTGCAGGTTTATGTGTGCCAAAGAAGTGTGCGTATTCGTTATTGAAAACGGACATGTCAACAGCATCTGTGAGTGCAATGTCAACGCGAGCGATGCTTTCAAGGTCACCCCCGCCTGCACGCACAATGGCAAGGAGATTAGCGAGAACCTGACGCGTCGAGGCGCAGGTTTCCTTCTCAAGCACTCCGGTCTTCGGATCGAGCGCGATCTGGCCCGAGGTGAGGATCATGCTGCCCGACTTGATGCCGTGCGAATACGAACCGAGTGCTTTGGGTGCATCAGGAGCATTAATAGTAGTGAATGACATGGTAAGAATTCCTTCCAATAACCGAAGAAGGTTTGAGACATATAGCGCCCCGTCCTACTTCGGGAAAATTGATAAAACTTTTCGCCTAACGGTCTTGGAGATCGTGCGGGCAAATTCAAGAACGCTCCACCGAGGGACTTTTAAGACAACTCTCCGCACACGCAGGTGTTGTCGACACGCTCCACGGTGTAAGTAAGATCCTGCCGTTTCAGGAACGCATGCAGTTAACAGCTTCGTTAAGGTTTGCCGGCTGCGCTTTTACGTCCCGAACAACAAATCCCTTGCCGATAAACCTGAAAGGTATGTCATCAACTGCGGCAGTCTCGACAAACGGCCAGAATTCGTGCTTGAGGAGCCAAGGAGCAATCTGTCGATGAATGCGGAGCTTAGAGCTGCCATCAGTCATCTTGCCCTTGGCGAGGATTGCTTCGAGTTTGACTTCCTCAAACCTCACCCTGAGCGTTGAAGCCTTCGTAGATCAATCGCACTGTGGCACCGAGCGTACAGATCGGTTCGGGCGGCAGCCATGAAGGTTTTTCATCATTTTGCATGTAGGACAGCTCCTCGCTTTCGATGCCGTTAGCCCATTCGGCGAGAAAGTGACCCATGGTGTAGACCTTGGCGATGCCTGCTCCCTCGCCGACACCAGCAAAGAAGACATTGCCGCGGCGACCGAAAACAGGCTTGGAATTCATCGTGAGATGAATCATGCCGCCCCAGACGTATTCGAAGTTAACGTGCGAATGATCAGGGAAGCGGTTATCAAAGGCCTTACGCAGCAATTTCTGCGAGTGTCGGATCTGCTCCGGTGAACACGTATAGTAAGTTCCGTAAAGCAAGCCGTTGCGGACGAAGAGACGGTTGTCTTTGGTGAAGCGCACCGTAGTACCCGCAGAGTTGGCAGCAGTGACTCCCCAGGGTTCGATGCCGCGGAAGTCCTCCATCTCTTCTGCCGACAGCTGGCGCGAAAGCGCACCGTACGAAATGATCGGACAGAAGCGGTGATCCGAGAGGCCAAGTTCCTGCAGGAAAGGACCGGTAGTGACAATCGCAGCGCGGCAGCGTACCTTCTTGCCGTTGAGCAAGATCACGACAGGGTTCGTCTCGGTACCGGCAATCTGCATCACCGGAGTTTTTTCAAAGATATGCACATTGGGCCCGAGCGTCGTAAAAAGGGCACGCACGACTTCAGCCGGATTGATGAGAACTGAACCAGGATTGAAGATCGCTCGGCTATAGTAGCCTGTGCCGAGGCGCTCGGCGAGTTGCCTGCGGTCAAAGTCATCGTACTTCATGTTCATACGATCGAGGATCTCTCGGTCATGGTCGAGAATCTTCCAAAAGCGCTTTTCGCGGGCAGCTAAATACTTGCCGTGTTCACTCCAGTCGACGTCGAGCTTGTTTGCCTTCACTGCCTCACGCATCTTGTTGATCGCGAAGACATTAAGGCGTACCGTCCATTTCTCGTCCTCGGGCGTAAGGACGTCATCACCGAACTTATGAGGCACATCAATCAGGAATCCAGCGTTTTTACCAGAATCATTCGATCCGATGCGGAGCGCCTCAAAAACAGCTATTTTCGCATTCGGATAGAGTTCCTTGAGCCGTGTTGCAGCTCCAAGACCACCATAGCCGGCCCCCACAACAACGTAGTCGTACTCGTCAAGGATCTCGTCCTCGTGGTTGAACTGGTGGTTTTTATAGGTTGAAGTTTCTAGCCAGCCGCTCACGCCGAGTTCGGCGGGATAGATTTTCACGGATTGCATAACTATTTAATTCCGCATTGTGGTATTAAATACCGTTTATTTTCGATAAAAAAATAGAAGAGATCATTCGACTGTCCTATACCGCCGCACTCCCTCCATTTTTCGAAGTGCAGGCTTGATACGGATGTACATATTCTTTTCTCCGGATAACAGGAGAGAAAGTTATGTATCGACGCTCTTCAATAGTGGAAGAAACCGGCTCGGGCAGACAGGAGAACAGGATTGCAACCCGACCGTGGTCCTCCAGAAGCATCTTTCAGAGGGGAAGATACTCGGGATTTGAGCCCTAATAAACCTCCCCTGCCAGAATTCAGGCTGTTCAATCAGGCCCAAAGGTCACCGATTGTGTAGCCTTCAGTGAGCGGGTCCGTCGGGTCAAGCACTAGATTGCTATAACCATAGATCCAGGACTGACCGCCGACTGTGGGAACAACTGCGTCGTATTCACCAACCTTCACCTTTTCGACGAGTTCGCCCGTATAGACGATGCCAAGCAGTCCTTCATGGCGGAACTTCTCGTTCAGTTTCAGTTCGCCCTTGGCATAAAGCGTGGCCATCTTTGCACATGTACCCGTGCCGCAGGGGCAGCGGTCAAGTGCACCGATCCAAGTAGAGGGATTATCAAAATCGACGTTCCCAGAAGCTACCGTTACTGCGTTCTTCCAGTCCGCATTTGGATTTGTCGTCGGTCCGGAAAGCTGCGAGATCGTGATTCCTACATCTGGATAGTCCGGATGATGAACAGGAAGCTGATCCTGAGCAGCTCGCAGGATAAGAGAGGAAACGCGGGTTATTTCACGTCCCATTTCGGGCTTGAGTTCAAGCCCCTTGAACTGACGCACATCGGCAATCACGTACCACATGCCACCCCAAGCCACATCTACTTTCACTTTACCAAGATGCGGAACATCTATTTCTTTGTCAACATAAGCGGCAAAAGCCGGAACATTCTTAAAAGTGACCTGAGTCACCTTGCCATTGTGGCACTCGGCCTTAATTCCGATCAGGCCGGCTGGTGCTTCGAGAATGAATTCTGTAACAGGTTCGACCATCGGAATAATGCCGGTCTCAAGGAGCACAGTTGCAACGGAGATCGTATTGCCGCCCGACATGAGCGGATACTCAACCTGCTCCATGATGATGTAGCCGGCAGCGGCTTTTGGATCCTTCGGCGGAACGAGAATATTGCAACAAAGGGGCGGGTAACCGCGCGGTTCGCGAAGAAGAAACTTGCGCAGAGCATCGTCGTGTTCACGCAGATAGACCATCTGCTCATAAACGCTGTTGCCCTTAAGGGGAGGCACGCCGCCCGTGACGACACGCATCGGCTCTCCCGAATGTGTCTCCACACAGTTGATGACACGCTTGAAGCTCATGAAATTCTCCTTGTAGCTGGAAGCTGTTTGTTTATTAATTCCGAATTACGGGATGTTGTTCCGCAATTCGTTAAATGAATAATACTTCCTCTACATCATTTTGTTTAACCGGATAAACTCCTACTCATAAAGAGTTAGTTTTAGCACTGTTCAACAGCCGAGCGACGTGCATGGTTAAGGCGATGTCGGCGGCCTCCTGCAGACTGCATCGAGATAAATGGTTCGCACGATGGTGTCCGCCGTGCTGACAGTTCTCATTGGCATCAAGTTCGTTTCATTGGGCGAAAGCCTTCGCACGCTGCCTCATTTCTTGCGTTATATGCAGGATCTGGACTTCTGCATGTGCTCATGAAAACCAAACCACTTCACCAGCTCCAAGTAGCGAAAACCCCCGCAGACCGAAATCTGCGGGGGTTCGTATAGGGAGCCTGGCGATGACCTACTTTCACTGGAAATACAACCAAC
>OAZX01000615.1_pt1 | contig 15280 bp, 17 predicted proteins | sample 1495341 | NCBI WGS metagenome assembly OAZX01 (sample SAMEA2580119, study PRJEB22360) | human gut metagenome | biome: human gut; feature: human-associated habitat; material: faeces | place: Denmark | collected 2008/2010 | reverse complement strand
TACGTGGCAGGGATAATATTACTTGTTGGGATCTGATGCAGCTACTCAATGACGCTGCCAAACAATCCTATATTGATAAGTTCCTGGAGAGAAATCAGAACTGCACTGATTTTGCGGTTGGTATCCAAAAAGCTTTAAACGGTGAAGATACTGAGAACTATAGCTGGTTTTTGAGTTAGACCTGAAAATAAATTAACTCACAAGGGAGAAAGATCAGAATATAACAAACATGGTCTTTCTCCCTTTTTTGTTGAATCCTTTAAAAATCAATAAACAAAGAAATGGAAAGACATGAATTGGAAAACAGCAGAGAATTCAAGGCTGCAAAAGAGCTTGAACATGCCTTGAACGATTATGGGTGGAATGGTAAAAGATTCGCTATTGCAGTCACTACATTCCACAGGACCCTGCAACAGACTTTATTCAGAAGTATGGTTGAAGTAATAAGAGTCATGGGAAGCGAGGATTATGGATATGACTTAAGGAACAAGGCTTCGCATGAGATATGTAAAAAGATAATGGAATCCGGAGCTTTGGAAGACAAGACGATACCATTTATCTGAAACGGTTGAGAGATACCGAGATAATATTCCGGGGAGGGATATTTCCGATAAAAAGGAAGTATCTCTCCTTTTTATTTACTAATAATTTAAAATTCAGAAGATTATGTTATACTATAATTTTTATGGTTACGAAAGATTCAAGGCCTGTTTCGGGCTTGAAAAAAGGGATGACGGTACGGTGGTAAGAAAGAACAGGATACTGCTGAACCATCTGAAGAATCCTGCATTGCTCAGGTATTGCAGGGAGCATGATGATTATACCTTGTTACACATATATAATATGGCTGACCTGGAGAAAAAAGTGGTTGAAGCCATCATCAAATCAGGAGAGGATGATGAAAAACTGCCTTATAAAGTAGAATTAATAGGAAAGGTTTATTATTCCTCCCGATATCAGACTGACGAAACCAAAGGTATATGTGAGGATCTGGACAAGAATTCAATCCGCTATATAAATGTCGGGCGTAACCGGATCTTCAAGATGAGGGCCGGAAAGTTCATGAGGGAGCTTATTCTTGAAACAGAGATCGGAAAGCTACTCTCACCCAGTGTAGTAAATTGGATTGCAGGAGATGTTTTCACCCAGCAATGGTGTACTTATACACATGGGAAATCACCTGAGATGGAACTTCATGTCAACGATGATTTCGGGAGCATCTATGACAGTGACTGTTGCAAGGGTGATTTCGGTTCATGCATGGTGGATAGGGAGCGTACTTCATTCTATCGTGATTCTGTAAAAGCCAAGGCTGCTTACATAACTGATAAAACAGGTTTGATTGTAGCCAGATCCATTCTGTTTACTGACGTTACGGACCAGGAAGGCAAGAAATGGAGGCTGCTTGAAAGACAGTATTCCTCAGGCGGTGATGATGTACTGAAACGTTTACTGATTGACAAACTCATTCAGGGGAAGCATATAGACGGTTATAAGATTGTAGGTGCATCCTGTCATGAGGCGAACGCATTTGTGGATATTGACGGTAATTCATTATCCGATAAAAAGTTTGAGATTGACTGTGACCTGGAACTGGAAGACACGCTTTCCTATCAGGATTCTTTCAAATGGTATAGTTATGATCAGAGCAAGGCCTATAACTACGAAAACTCCGGGACCTCATACAACCTGGATACGACAGACCAGAATCTTTACGGGGACGATGATGAAGATGACGGGGAATGGGATGATTACCACCAATACTATTGTGATGATACAAGACTCTGCTATCGGAACGGAAGGGAGATCCGGGTAGACGTTGAAAACCTGGATGATTTTGTATGGATAGAATCAACACAGGAATACCACCATGAAAACGATTGTGTCTGCTGTGATGAATGTGGAACATATATCCTGTTGGATGATGCCATGTGCTCGGAAGTGACGGAGGAATACTATTGCTGCAAGGAATGTATGGAGAAGGTCGAGAATGAGTTCAAGCGGAAGAACTGGCATTACTCCGAATACGATGATGAATGGTATGAGGATTACACCGACATAACCCGGATCAATATCTGGAATGAACCGGAAGGTATCTATGAGAGTAAAAGCATCGGTACGGATACATTATGCCGGTTATTGAGAAATGAGGAAGCATGGGAGTTTGACAATGAGGTGTTCGACAGGATAAATCCAAGTACCAACCTTCCATACGGCTATAAACTTAAAAAAGAGATAAATCATGAATATACAATTATTGAAGCGGCTGTATAGTATCTACAGCCCGAGTGGGAAGGAACAGAAGATGGTAAAGTTCCTCTGTTCCTATATAAGACAGCTTTCCGGAGACATATCCGTGTCAAAGGATAAGTTCGGGAACCTGTATGTGGTAAAGGGAAAAGCGGAAGTTTACCCTTGCTTAGTGAGCCATATCGACCAGGTTTCACACTGCAAGCATTCAAAGGATTTCAAGGTGGTGGAAACAAGGGAAGTCATATTCGGTTATTCCTCAAAGAACAGGAGGTTTGAGAATTTGGGAGCCGATGATAAAAATGGAGTGTTCATCTGTCTTGAATGCCTGAAGAAATATAATTCTATGAAAGTAGTCTTTTTTAGAGAGGAAGAAACAGGCTGCAAGGGAAGTTCTGAGGCGGTGATGTCTTTCTTCGATGATGTGAGATTCGTTATCCAGCCTGACCGTAAAGGCAATTCAGACCTTATTACAAACATAGGTTATTCCGATTTGTGTTCCGAAAAGTTCATGGAAGCGATGGAATCTGAGAAATGGGATTACAGGGAGGAGAACGGATTGATGACCGATATTCTGACCTTGAAAGAGAACGGACTTGGGGTTTCCTGTATCAACGTCTCATGTGGTTACTACAATGCCCACACCGATGAAGAGATAACGGTAAAGAAAGACCTGATGAAATGTCTGAGGTTTATAGAACATATCATAGAGGACTGTACTAACACCTATCCTCATGTTCAGGATGATCCATATTTCAGTCCCTATGAGTTTGAGGATGAGGTTTATGATATGCTGAACAATGACCCGACTTTAACCCCTGAAGACCTTTATGACATGTATTCCACCAATTTTCCACACTTCGGATTGGAGGATTATAGAAGGATATGTAATGACTATCGGATGTTCTGGGATGAGGATGAAGAAGATAGGAACTTAAGAACTTTGGATTATGGAAAGAGATAAGAACTACGATTTGGAACTGGCCAAGTATATCTGGTCAATCCTGAAATCCAATCTCCCGGTCCTTATGTCCTGGGGAGTTGAGATTGAGACAGTGAAAGTGATAAAGTGTGGTATTGAATTCAAGGTCAACGGATTCAAACATACCGGAAAAGTTCAGATTGTATTGAATGAGGGCGCTGACCTGTTTGAAGTCTGTCTGCTTGGTAAAGATGGAGAAATCAGGGATAAGAGAGAGGGCATCTACTTTGACATGCTTGTTTCTGTGGTGGATGAACTTGTAGAGAAAACAGACGATTATGAAAAGAGAGTTTCTGATACATATAATATTATAAGATATTAGCGGTTCTCTGAGGGGTCGGGAAATGTGATAACAGGCTTTCTGTGGGAGAGTAGAATTTGGAAGAACTCGAAATCTTATGGAAAGCCTTTTTTATGAACTGACGTAAATGGTTCCATAGGTTAGACGACCATCTAATCATTGGAACTATTGTTAAAAAACGAATGACAATGAAGAATGAAAACCAATATGTGGCTTATCTTCGGGTAAGCACTCAGAAACAAGGATATTCAGGACTGGGACTTGAGGCACAGAGGGAGATAATACAGAAACATCTTTGTGATAAAATTCCGGTTGCTGAATATATTGAAATTGAATCGGGCCGGAAAAAAGAGAGACCCAGACTTAAGGAAGCGTTGAACCTATGTAGAAAAGACGGTGCTATTTTAATAGTAGCAAAACTGGATAGACTGGCAAGGTCTGTATCTTTTTTATCCAGTTTATTAGAAAGTGATGTGGAAATAGTCTTTTGCGACTTCCCACAGGCTAATAAAATGGTACTGCATATTATTTCGGCTATATCCCAATACGAAGCGGAACTGATAGCAGCCAGAACGAAGGCATCATTACAGGCTAAGAAAAGCAGAGGATTCAAACTTGGCAATCCTGAACACCTGATGGATAAGCACAATCAGGCCATTCAAAACAGCATAAAGACCTGCAAGGATAAGGCTGACAATAACCCCAACAACAAAAGAGCGGTTGCCATGCTCAGAACCCTTGTCAAAGAGAAACATACTCTGCAAGGGATAGCTGATATTCTGAACAGGGAAGGATTCGTTACTTCTCAGGGATGTAGTTTCTCTAAATCAACGGTATATAAACTGATTAAAAGGTATAACTTAAAAGAGGATTGAAATTATGGAACCTAAGTATGTATTGATTTTAGTTTTTTGTGTCGGCGGTTTGAATATCATAAAGCTGACGGACGAAGAACTGAGAGAATCAGAGAATTACGAGGACTTTGAATCTTTCCTTTCAACCATCAAGGAGAGATACGGATTCAGACTTAATAGTTGCCAGTGGATGACTACTGAAAATTTAGACATCTATTGCTATCAGAACGGAGAAAAAGCAGAACTCAATCTGTTATAGTCAAATCAGGAAGAGAAACTGAGGTAATACTTGGTTTCTCTTTTTTCTTTCTCTTGGAGTAGTTGGAAATGATGGTAGTAGAAGAAAAATATAATCAGGTTAAGTTGTTTTTTTATCTGTCATCCACCATATTCTTAACCGGATGAATAATATCGGCATAGTTTTATATTTTTTTGCCGACAATCATCTCATCCGATCTGCAAATGGTGGGATAAGACAAAAATGACTGGAGAACTTTTTATGGTGCTGTCTGAATTTTGGTAGTGGGATTAAGGATATTTTGCTGACGGTTGATTGCTATTGTCAGTTGGTAATAGTTGTCAGGGAGTGGTTCGTATCTTTCTTATCCTTAAAAGTCAAAGAGATTATAATTTGGATGATTGGTTCTGTGATTAGATTACTTTTCTTTCCCTGCCTCAAAGGGAAAAAGGGGAAAAGGAGGGGAAATGGGGAAAAGGGGGTGGAAAAGCCTATTTTTTATAACTTTTTTCAATTTCATCCATTCCAAAATCAGTAAAAAAATAGGTTTTAGAGGTTCCGCTTTCCCCTTTCCCCCCCTTCTCTCTCTTGAGGGTGGGAAAGAAGATGACAATGAACTAAAATCCATTAATTGTTCATATTAGCTGTTAGGTTCAATAGTAGGCAAGGTTTGATGTAAAAATTCATATTTTGGCTTATTTGATAAAATGAATGATATAAATGAAATAATGTTCGGTCAGTTTTTTATTTATTCCTGATTATATTGAATGATAAACAGAGTAATATATGCTTCTTCCTTACTGCCAACCCAATTTCTGATAATGATGAAGCAATTTGAATAAGTGGAATGAATTATTATCGGTTGTAGTCAGAAAAATAAATGTGATATAGGTTGCTGAAAGTATGGTTGATATTTAAGAACGAAAATCAATCCTTTAATGTTTCCTGATTTTAATCCACTCTGTAATAATTATGTATCCAGGCTGATATGAAATAAAATGATCACCGAATGCCACATGGAGAATTATTGCAGTGAGGATTGTGTTTTGATATTCTGCCTGTTATTGATATTCTAGTTCGGAACAAGATCTATAGTTATAATTTTCTGGTGTCATGAACAGCCGGTTGGGTAAATAGTGAGAATGAATTACTATCTTTGTCTCCCGTTATGGTTACAGTCGGAGATATGAATGAACTTATGTCGGCTTTTGGGATGAAGGCTGACAGTATAACAGTTTCTGACAGGGTTGTCGGAAATTCATTGTTGATAGCCGGAAGGATTCAGAACGGGCTTTTTCCTGAGGTTGTTCTTGAAAGGATTGCTTCTTTCGGAGGTATATGTAAAGTGTCTGTCGGTGAAGGTGTTGTGATAGATATGGATAAGGAGATTGCTGAAAAGACGGTTGGTATACTTTCCTGCCTGGAGAAACGGAATATAGAACTTGATATTGAGGAAGTGGGGAAAAGAAAGATCAACCTGTATTATGGGGGCTGATCTTCTTGGTTCTGTTTTGGGTTTGGTTAGAGAATGTGACAGATTGATTTATGGGTTATCAGAATCATAAAAAGTCTTGTTCATACTTTTTTTTCCTTTGAGGCAGGGAAGAAGAAAACAATGGACCAGGATCTACAATAGGTTTTAATGAATATGTCAGTTCCTCTTTCAGACTGATTGGTATAGAATCCATGTCTTGATTTTCCTGGTCTGGTTTGATGATATTAATGGCCGGCTAATATTTTGTTTGTCGATAAATAGGTATAGTTCGAATTCTGATAATAATTGGATAAGTAGAATGAATAATGTGATGATTTTATGTTGGCTTTTTGGGGGATAGTTGATAACGTTGTGGTTCTTATATGTTTTTTAGTGAGGAAGTTGTGACAGGGAAACGGCTGAAAATTAATTGTAAATGTTTCCTGATGTCCGATAAATATTAGGTCTGGTCTATAATAAATTTGTTTTTTATTGATAGGGTAAAATAATCACCGGCCGAAGTATGGATAATGAAGTGAAGATTGATCCTTTATGTTTGTATGATGTTTGGTTGGATATGGCTCTGATATTCAATTATCTATTCTGACTTCCAAAGAATTCTAGTATTCTAATAGGTATAACAGAAAAGAAGAAAAAAAGGTAACTGTAATTGTCTTTTGGAAAATCTTGGAATTACAGGTTAAGGGGTTTGCTGGAGGCGGAAGTATGGAACGTAAGTGGAATGTATGACATAACTGAAAGACAGAGTGGAATAAAAAAGTGTGCAAATCATGTACAAAAGCTTAAAGAATAAGCATTTATGTGATTAAATTATTCCATCCTTACGGTTATGTACCATACTCATACTTCGTCTGTACCCCTGTCTTCGACTTAACCCGAATCAAATTTGTTATAAAGAGTAAGAGAATGTGGAAGAGTTGCGATACTGTTCATTTACCAGTCATCACATTAATATTCCAGCCGTTGATTTATATTTGTTGATGTTCAAGTCTTTTTTGTTGGTTGTAGCAGCCAGGAATTGGTTTGTAGCTTTCTTCTTCCCAGTTATAGTCCGGATAGATTTGATATTTTATTGTTCTGTTATCTTCTCTTTCCCCCACCTCAAGAAAAAGAAGAGCGGTAATGTCAGGGAAATGGGTCGGAAATAATGTTTTTATATAACTTTTCAATTTTAGTAGAAAGAAATTAATCAAAGCCCGTTCCGCTTCCGCTCCTTTTTCTCTTGAGGATGGGAAGAGAGAAGGAAACAGTCAAATATCCATATCTATTGCTGAAATCTGAAACGAAAAGTTGAAATATATTCAGTAATTTGTTGTTTATGTTACATGTTTTCATATATTTGCATTCATTGGATAATAAACACAGATAGCCTATGAAACCCGATTTTTCTGATTATATCATTGCTGTATTGCTTGAACTGGATGACGGACTGCCACATTCAATGGACCAGTGTGTTGATGGGGTCTATGACAAATGTGATATTGAGTATGAGATTCCACTGATAGGACATTATCTGAAAAAGGAAGATGTCTATTACACTTCCGTCAAGACTGCAATTGTCATGCTTGAAGCTAATGGTATTCTTACGATTGATAATGACCATAATGCAATGCTCACCAGAAAAGGTAAAAGATATATTGAAATAAACGAACGGGAGCTTGTGGATAGATGGAAAGAATTGTATGAAAGGAAAAAAATGAAGGACAGGTGGAAAAATGAGGATTCTTTTGATTAGTTTGTTTGATATCCATGTTCTGGGGCTGAAATGCAATGAATGATATTACTTCTGATGGATTGGAGAAAGATTAGGTTCAGCATCTATTATGTCAATAATCTCTTGTTTCTTCTCCCCCAAAAATCAGGAATACGATATATAAGGAAAAATGTAATTCTGCTTGTCTTTTGGGAATCAGGATGTTATCAGTTTGTGTGTTGAGGATATCGGTAAGGAGTTGAAGTGGTCTAGGAGTTGTTTTTACCCCAATGAACCACTTCTTTTCTATCGCTTCTTTTATACCAGTTTAAATCCCTTACCATCAGACTCCAGCTTTCCCTCACGTGCCAGCCATCCTAATCCGAGATATAATGATTGTCCGGAAAGTTTAGTCAGGCTCAATAGCTCTCTTTCTGTCAATGCTTTCTCTGATTCATTAAGTGTGTTCCAAATCTTACCCGCACAGGTTCCTACAATATCAGGAGTAATGATTTCTACAGGTGATTTTGTGGTTGTCTTCTTTGTTGTAGTCTTTTTAGTTGTTGCTGTTTTCTTAGCTGTTGTTTTCTTAGTTGTTGCCATTGTAATATGTTTTGGTTTTGTTTTTTCATGACAAAGATATAACAGTTCCCATGAAAAAGCAATTATATGTTTGGCTTTATTGATCGGGAAATGGTGGTGATCAAGTCTGTCTCTGGTTCTGGCACCTAATAGGTATGGTGAAAGAGAAAGGGTTGGGAAAGTTATTGATGATTAAAGGGTATGGAAAATAATGGGATCTGACTTCTTAGTTGTTTAAGTATTACGTCAGCATCATATTATCCTTTCTGTAAAAAGCACTGAAAGCCTTATTAATGAAGAAACAATACTCATAAGAAGAGTGTCTGATATTCATGGTTATAAATCTGATTTGAGGACACTTTTCTTTTATTCTTTCTTCCTTTCCAAATCGCTAAAACGGTATTCTCGCCAGCTCAAATCCTTACTTCTGAAATATAAATCGCATTTAATGTTTATCGATTTTATAAGTAGGATATTAGGAGCTGAAAAAGTTTCTGTTTCTAATCGCTTGGAAAATAATGCTGAGCCAAGTGTTATCGTGACAAAAGACAGCAACAGACCTATCCCTGAGAAATACAAAAAAGACGTAGCATCACTCCGAAGCAAGTATGGGGATGATTTAAAAACCGGATTCTGCATTATCCTCGCGCTTCAGGAGGCTTTATCAATCATGCCGAGAGATCGTAAGAGAGTAGATTCTTATGCAGGACTTATATCTTATCTAAAAAGAGAACAGGGAATTACACTAACCATTAAATCACAAAAAACTAAACTATGAAAAACTATTTTATAGCAAACGGAGAAGTGCTCAATACAAATATGAGCATTGAAGAAATGGAATTACGGGCACAGGAATCATTAGATGAGAGCACTTCTGGAATGGCGCAATTCAAAATAAAGGAAATCAGCGAGAAGGAGGTCAGGATGTTCTTTGTCAGGGACTTCGACTATAATCCCAACCAACCTATCATTTTTGACGCTGACATGGCCTTGATAACCGGAGTGGGAATAGGAGCCTTTCAGCCACAACAAGTTGGAGGATACCCAATGATACATCCCTTGAGTTTTGCCGGAAAGAATTTCTATACAGATATAACGGCATTCATCAGGTTCTATAAGTTTCTGTTGTTTATGGAGATGGGACAGAAGGTAGAGCATATCGGCCTGAGAACTTATTCGGATAGGATTTTAATGCAAATCATATTCTAGAAAGTATGAATGTCTTGGTAGCATGTGAAGAAAGTCAGGCCGTTTGTCTGGCTTTCAGAAGATTGGGTCATAAGGCTTTCAGTTGTGACCTTCAGGAATGCAGTGGTGGATATCCGGAGTATCATTTTAAGGGGGATATGTTTGATGTAATAGCCAATAGAGGTGGAACTTTGGAGAATGGCACTAAATACTTTCTTGACGGTAATTGGGATTTGGTTATAGCCCATCCACCCTGTACTTTTCTTGCTGTTTCGGGTGCAAGATGGTATTATCACCCTGACGATAAAAACCTTCCGATAGAACAGAGAAGACCACACCCCAAGTTCCCTGACAGAGCCAAAGACCGTGAAGAGGCAGTTCAGTTCTTCATGGATGTTTCAAAGATAGGAGTGAACAAGCTGGCTATAGAAAATCCTGTCGGTATCATGAGCAGCCGATGGAGAAAACCCGACCAGATTATAGAGCCTTGGCAGTTTGGTCATGAAGCTAGTAAGAAGACCTGTCTATGGTTGAAAAACTTACCTTTCCTGGTTCCGACAAATGTAGTAGGGAAAGGTGAGGTCTATGTTTCAAAAAGTGGAAATAAATCCCCTAAGTGGTTCACTGACATATTCTTCTCGGGTGTATCGCCTGAAGAAAGAAGAAAACTGAGGAGTAAGACCTTTCCCGGGATAGCGGATGCGATGGCTCTACAATGGGGAGGCAGGATTATAGCAGCGTAGAGAATATTTTGATGATATAATTGTGGGATACCTAGGGAAAACGCCACAGTTTCTATTGTTCTCAAAAAATCAAGGATCGGCAAAGGAACCTGGTGCTGGTCGGATCAGGGGAATGTCGGTGGATGCAGATTATAAGAGGGTGGTGGTGAAACTGGCATATTATATTTTCACAGAGAAGTATTGTATGTAATGTATGGTGCTTCTCTTTTTTGTGGGTGAGGGATTTCAGAGATTCATCGGATTGTGTTATCTTTGCAATATAACAGATTTTTTCTATATACCAATCCGTCAGGCTATGAAGTGTGATGGAAGTTTTGTTATTGTTATTAATTTATCCATCAGTCTGTTTTATTCACAGGCTGGTGGATTTTTTGTTCTGAATTCCCCAAGATCCAAGTACCTAGAGGCGTACAAAAGCAAATCCCCAACTTTCACAAGCTAGGGATTTTAAGTTTAAAGTTTTTCTATTATATAAGATATTCTCTTGTTAGAGAAATCAATTCTATTAGTTATTAACTTTGATAGGTAATGTCACTATAGTCTTAATATTGTTACCATCAATGATTGTAATGGTCAATGTTGTAGTATATGTACCTGCTGCAAGACCATTTACGTTAAGCTTACCATTTATAAATGTAGCTGTAGCCTTATTACCTGCTTTAGCATCGAAACTATAATTAGCAGCATAATTATAGTTAGACAAATCAACACCATTAACATTAGCATTCAAAGCATAATCTTTAGACTTAACATTGATAGCCAAGCCTTTTGCTTTAACATTGCCAGCAGCAGGAGTATAAGCATCAAATGAACCATTATCACCCGTTACTGTCGCTTCGATAGCTGCATTATCCTTATAAAGTTTCAAGGCAGCACCATTCAGCGGAGCAATGAAGTGTACTGTGTACTTACCAGACTTAATAACCAGTTTGCCACCGATAGTCAATGAAGTTTCAGCCTCTACATCTTTGGCAACTCCATTGGTTACTGCAACAACAGGAACAATGGTAATATTACCGTTGTTTTGAGCATTCCAAGTTGCAGGAACTTTATTATTAATCTTGGTAAACTCAACATTCATCTTAGAAGTCAGATTTACATCATATTTGTATGCTGTAGTGAAATCAGCCATCTTGTTGTTGTTTAAGTACATGCTTACTACATTGTCATTCCAAGCTGCTGACTTCTCGAAAATTTCAGTAAATGCAGGCAATGTGATGGATACAGGCATTTCAACCTTCTTGATTTCATTACCATCTTTTGTATCTTTGATAGTCAAGACCAAAGTATATTTACCTGCCTTGGCTCCTGATTGAATATTAGTAGTAGGTATAGTGATATATTTCAAATCACGTACATCATCGTTTACTGCATTGTAAGAATCCTTAATATCAACCCCATTATCTTTTAAAGTTTTACCATAAGAAGGAGTAATTGTAGCAATAAATTCCGTAGTCTTATTATCCTTAACGGCAATTGATAACTGATTCATATTTTTAACCTTTTCAGCATCGATATCAGACATAGAAGCCAATACATCTCCTAACTTGATCACAATATTCTTTCGATCACTAGGCATTACTTTATAAACAGTTTCTGCTATAACATCGCCTGAAGAAATTTCAGAAGTACCGAAATGCAAAGTTTGTAACTGTGATGTTGCTTTACCTGTTATATCAATAACATGAATAGTTACTTGCAAGCCATTAGTATTTGCAGCAGTAGCCGGAACTTTTACTGTCATTCCATTAACTGTAACACCTAATGTCTTAGCCAAAGCAATGTTAGTACCTTCAAATGACAGATAAGAATCGTATACCATTGCATCCTTATATGTCAAAGTATTTTCTCCAACTTTCAACTTATTAGTAGAACTAATATTCTTATCACCTAAATATAAGTTTGTAATGTTAGCAGTAATAGCGGAATTGAGATCTGATTCCTCATTAGTTTGGGTATCAATAACAAATACATAATCTGTCATGATATTAGAATTTACTGCTAGAGCATACTTTAAATTTTTATTATCACTAGTGAACGCACTACCTATATTGTCACCAGATACGGCACTGTTAGGAGTTATAGACAATACCCAATCACCCGTTTTTATTGCTCTGCCTCCTGTATGTTCAGCATTGTCTTGTGTATTTGCTGTTGCAGTAACAGTAACAGGAGCAACAGAACCGTCAGTTGCGACCAAAGACAAGGTTTGTTCACCTAAAAGATAAGTGGCTGGCAAAACTTTTACTTTCTGAGTTGAAATTTGTCCAACCAACAATTGATCTTTAGCGATATTTCCTTTTGGACCTTTCCAGTCAATAGCTTTGCTTACTACACCCCATTTAATACCACCGTTATCATTTGATATGGAGGGCGAAGCATAGTTAGTAAAATATGCTAAAGAACTAGCTTTTACTTCTACACTGGTCAATGATGAAGCAGCAGTAGGTAATTTAATAACCTTTTCGCCATCTGTACTATATACTGTCAATGTATAACCTGTTAATTCAGAGCCAGTAACAGTAATACCAGATACTGGAATATTTGTATTCTCATATTCACCCTTTTCATTTAAAGTGTACCAATATCCATTCTCTGCTTTCACAGGGGCTTTTGCAGCATCCTTAGCAGGGAAAATACCTGTACCTTTGCCATCAATCTTCAATTCACCAGTCTTTTCATCGACAGTAACTTGCTGAGCATCTTTACCCGGAGCTCCAGGAGTACCTGCTTCTCCATCTTTTACATCCAAAGTAACGGTCACAGGACTTCCTTTAGAGAAAGTAAAAGTCATTCCCTTGCCATCGGCTGTCTTAGAAACACCGGTAACATAATCACCATTATCTACTTTTGTCTGTAAAGCTGCGATCTGTGACTTCAAATCATTCAACGTAGCGTTGATCTCATCAATGTCGTCATCATAGTCTTTACAAGATACAAATGTTCCTGTCGAAGAAACCATCAAGGCTCCGAACAGGACTGCACTTAAAAACTTTTTGTTCATAATAAAAACTTTAAATTTATAAATTTAAAAACTAAAATTGGTTATACATACCATTTATTGTAAAAGGACTTAATTGCTTTGTCTGGATCTTGTCATATATTGTATGGGTGTCATTCCCGTTATTTTCTTGAAAGCTGTATAAAAAGGGCTTTTCGAAGCGAAACCACATTTTTTCGGAAGATTTTCCAAAGTGCTACAGTCGGCTCTCAACAACTCCTTGGCGTATTCCACCCGATATCGGTTCAACAATCCTTTCAGATTACATTCAAAATACCGATTCACCACATTGGAAAGATAGGTCTGGTTTGTATCAATCATAGCACTCAACTTTTTCAGAGACAATCCTGAATTCAAGAACACCTTCTTTATTTCCAACTGGTAAAGCAAATTCTTGTAAATCAGGCTATCTACTTCTCTGTTGCATCTATTTCTCATAACGAATTCCTCCTCCCAATGCTTTTCAGCAGCTTTGAAGAGCAAATTCTTCTGTCTTTGAGAAGTGGAACTGGTCTCCTTACGTTTTAGAAATAGATATTCCATACTGTCTTTGTTTCTTTAAATTTCCTCCACTACACACCATTGTTAAATGTTGTCTACGGATTTGTTTTTTCCTGTTTTTTAATAGACTGAAACGTTATTTCGGTGCAAATATACATACTTTATCGAAACTTTGTGCATTTTTCCTATAAAAAAATATAGAATCTCGTAAAATAATTGTTCTGGAGGTTATTTTCAGACTGTTATGTGAAGCTGAGTTAATATTGGAATACATTATTAAAACGACAACAGGTAACAGAAAGGAGTGAAATAAAAAAGAGAAAGAGACTTATCACACCTCTCTCTAAATAAACATCTACAAACAAAACTCCTTCTTCAATCTCTGCACTGTGTTGACGCTTACTATCTCAAGCTTAGATAGTCTACCAACCATCTTTATCGGATAGTTCTTGCTTAAAAGTTTGAGTATCCCTGAATATTGTTCGGCTTTCTTCTCTTTTGGTTTACGATATCCCGTTTTTCTCCCTACTTTTCCACCTTGCCATTATTATATACTGTGCTTTCCCTGACTGTAGACGATAGCTGATATTCTCTCTTTCCATAGCAGCCACAGTACTCAAAGATAGTTTGAAATGTACTCTTTGCCAATGCGGATAAATAATATGTTTTGATAGCGGGTACGATGGTTGTGTGGGCCAAGAAAAAGGAAATAAATAAGATATATCTGTAAAGCCGGTTGATTATCATAGTCTGAAAGTATATTAGGACTGATAAAGATATGGCTTCTTTTTATTTTATATGGAGAATGTTACAAGGATAGAATGTAACAGATGATATTCTATGTTGGTTTATTCATGAATTGCTTCTTAAAAAATGCTCTCAAATGGAAAAATTAAAAAAATGTTTTGGTACAGTTGTTTTTTATGTAAAATAAATGTATGTTTGAAGCGTTTATTAAAATGAACAAAGAGTTATAAACAAAAAGCGTTTAGCTGGTTCTGTATAAGTGAAAAGTCGAAATTTCCCGGAAAGTACCAAGAACAGCCATACGTTCAGCCTGCAATATTTGGCGGGGGGCATTTCCTGTTTGTACCAAGGGCTTCGGCTCCCGCACTTATAGATGAGGTTAATGCCCTTCCGCTTTTAATTCAGATGGGTTTGCACATAGGGCACAAGCCTGTATATAAAGACATATGATAAAAATGAACAAGTGCAAATCCCGTTCTTATCTGAAGGGTATTATCAAACATTGGAACTCCACCGAAAAGAAATTTCCAATACAAGGCTGATATGTAGGCTTCCACCATTGTCTATGTATCATCGGATAACGATTTCCTTTTTGGGGATCGGTTGTCTTTTATATCCTTTTATCAAGGTACTTCTGTCGGGTTATTATTAATTGAATATAAATATTTAAATGTAAGACGTATGGACAAAAGAATTGTAGGTGTC
>OAZX01000608.1_pt1 | contig 15407 bp, 12 predicted proteins | sample 1495341 | NCBI WGS metagenome assembly OAZX01 (sample SAMEA2580119, study PRJEB22360) | human gut metagenome | biome: human gut; feature: human-associated habitat; material: faeces | place: Denmark | collected 2008/2010 | reverse complement strand
GGTGCGGTGAAGGGATGGTGGCAAGCCACATAGCGGTTTTCCTCCTCGCTGTACTCGTACAGCGGGAAGTCCGTCACCCACAGGAAATTCCAAGCGTTTTCGGGGATCAGGCCGAGCTTTTCGCCGAGGTGCACGCGGAGGTTGCCGAGCGCGGCGTTCACCATGCCGGGCTCGCCCGCCTGGAAGAACACGATGTCGCCCACGGAAAGGCCGAGGGCTTCGGTGAGGCCGGCGCGTTCCTCATCGGACAGGAACTTGGCGATGGGCGACTGCCATTCGTTTTCGCGGATCTTGATCCACGCGAGCCCCTGCGCGCCGTAGATCTTCACGAACTCGGTGAGTTCGTCGATCTCCTTGCGGGTCAGGCTTTCGCCGCCGGGCACGCGCATGGCCTTCACCAGCTTGGCGGAGGCGAACAGCTTGAAGCCGGAGTTGCTGACGATGGAGGTCACATCCTGAAGCTCAAGGCCGAAACGGGTGTCGGGCTTGTCCACACCGTAGCGGGACATGGCCTCGTCCCACGTCATGCGGGGGAACGGAGCGGGAATGTCCTCGCCGAGCGCTTCCTTGAACACGCGGATCATGAGGCCTTCGGCCATGTCCATGACCTGCTTCTCGTCGGCGAAGCTCATTTCGATGTCGACCTGCGTGAATTCCGGCTGACGGTCGGCGCGGAGGTCTTCGTCGCGGAAGCAGCGCGCGATCTGGAAATAGCGGTCGAGCCCGGCGATCATGCAGAACTGCTTGAACTGCTGCGGCGACTGCGGCAACGCGTAGAACTGGCCGTGGTTCAGACGCGAAGGAACGAGATAGTCGCGCGCGCCTTCGGGGGTCGACTTGGTGAGGATGGGCGTTTCCACTTCAAGGAAGCCCTGCGAGGCCAGCTCGTTGCGGATGGCCATGGCGGTACGGCTGCGCAGCGCGAGGTTGCGGGCCATGCGCGGGCGGCGCAGGTCGAGATAGCGCCACTGGAGGCGAAGGTTTTCGCCCGCTTCCACGCGGTCCTCAATCTGGAAGGGCGGGGTCTTGGACGTGTTCAGCAGCTTCCATTCGCTGACCACGACTTCCACTTCCCCGGTCTTGAGGTTGGGGTTGACCATGCCCTCGGGGCGGGGGCGTACCTTGCCCTTCATGGCAAGCACGTATTCCGAACGCAGCGCGCCAGCCTGTTCGTGGGCCTCGGGGGCGTACTCGGGGCTGAACACGATCTGCGTCAGGCCGAAACGGTCGCGCAGGTCCACAAAAATCAGGCCGCCGTGGTCACGCCGGTACTGCACCCAGCCCATGAGGCAGACTTCCGCCCCGTTGTCGGCCCCGGTCAGCTCACCGCACGTGTGGGTGCGCGTCCAGTCGCCGAGCGACTGGCAGGCGACCGACAATTCCTTCTGTTCTTCGCTCATACCAAACATTCCTTTACAAGCTATTTCTGAAGCCGGGCCACAACGTCGGCAAACGCCACGGAAGACTGTTCGCCGCTGTCCATATTTTTGAGCATGACCGTCTGGGCGGCGAGCTCGTCTTCACCAATGAGGAGGCAGAAACGCGCGCCGGACTTTCCGGCCTGACGCATGGCGCTCTTGATGCTGCGGGAGGAAAAGCCCATCTCGCCACGGAAACCCGCATCGCGCAGGGCCTGCGTCAACGCATAGGCGGCGTCGCGGGCAACGTCGGTCAGCACGACCGTGAAGAAATCTGGGCGATCGGCTCCCGCTTCCGGCTGGGGAAGCAGCAGCGCGAGGCGCTCCATACCGCAAGCGAAACCGAGGCCGGAAACGTTGGGGCCGCCGAGCTGTTCGACGAGGCCGTCGTAACGCCCGCCGCCAGCCACGGTACCCTGCGCGCCGATCTGATCGGACACGATTTCAAAGGTGGTGCGCGTGTAGTAGTCCAGCCCGCGCACCAGCCGATGGTTGATCACGTAGGGCACCTTTTCGGCGTCCAGCAGACGGCGCACCGTCTCGAAATGCGCGGCGCAGTCGGGGCAGTTGTGATCCAAAATCTTGGGCGCTTCGGCGGTGTGCTCCCTGCACGAGGGAACCTTGCAGTCCAGCACGCGCAGCGGGTTGGTCACCATGCGGCGGCGGCAATCCTCACACAAGGCGGACTCATCCAGCTCGGAGAGCCACTTGCGCAGCGTCTCGCGGTAGGCGGGACGGCATGTGGGACAGCCCAGCGAATTGAGCTGGAGGCTCAGATCCTTGAGGCCCAGCGCTTCGAGGAAGCGCATGGCCATCGTGACCAGTTCGGCGTCCGCGTAGGGTTCGGAAGGCCCGAGGCATTCGCAGTTGATCTGGTGGAACTGCCGCATACGCCCCTTCTGGGGACGCTCGTAGCGGAACATGGGTCCGATGGTGAACAGCTTGGTCACGGCGTCGCCGCTCCGGCCGCTTTCGATATACGCGCGCATGACCCCGGCGGTCGCTTCGGGGCGCAAGGTCAGGGAACGGCCCTTGCGGTCGGGGAAGGTATACATTTCCTTCTGGACCACGTCGGTTTCCGTCCCGATGCCCCGGCAGAACAGTTCCGTCCGCTCGAGGATAGGAGTGCGCAGTTCGGTAAAGCCGTAACGGGAAAAGGTTTCCCGCGCTACAGCTTCCATATGGGTGAAAGCGTCGCTGTCCGGAGAAAACAAATCGGCGAAGCCTTTGATCGCGGTAACGTTATCGCTCATGGCCTGTACTCGTGGTTCGGTGTGACGTTGGGATCGGATGGACGTCCGAACGCAACAGGATAGAGCAATCGTAGACCGTTGTCAAAAAAGGACGGCCCCGGCACTGACATGCTTCAATCTTTTTTGCGAAGGGAAAACGGCTATGACGAAATAACCAGTAAGGAGGCGCTCGATGAATACGATTGAATCTCTCATGAGGGAAATGGAAGAGGACAGGCGGCAAAGGCGGATTGCAGCCCTTTCCGATACTACCCAAGTCGACGGAGGAGTGTGGAAAGTGGAACCAAGCCCCAACGCATGTCCCACCTGCCTTGAGTTTTCCCGCAAGACATATGCAGAAAAACCGAATCCCCCGCATCCGAATTGCAAGTGCCGTATCAGCAAAAAGGAAAAGAAAAAACGTTATTATGTGATCGGGAGAAGACCATTGGATGGCCTCGGTTCCGTTTCCACGACCAAACTCGACTGGATCAAAAAATGGGATAAAAACACATATAAATCAGGAAAAGGAGGACTCCCCGATCTCCTCCCTGAGCACCGGCACTTTTTTGATTCTGAAGGCAACGATTTTGGCTTTTTCGGCGATGATAACGTCCGGCCTGATAGAAAAAGGAACCTTCCATTGTATACTTATGGTGATGTGAAATACGATGCCGACATCATAGATAGAGCCGTTAGAAAATATGAAACATACATCAATCAAGTCCAAGAAAAAATAAGCACATTTACAAAATCAACAAAAGATATCATAACGAATCAAGTACATGGACACGTCAACGTTGGGAACTATGGACTTATTTTAAACAATTGCCAAGATTATGTCAGCAATATTTTATACATTGCGCGTCGTATTTCAGAAAAAGAACGTATTCCCCTCATTCTTCCATAAAAAGAAAACTATTAAATTCAACAATATAATTCCAAAATATTTGTGTCATTCCACTTAACAGACAAGATAAAAACAATGTTTCTTGTAACGGGCAGTCACCTGTGAGCAAAACCTTACGTCTTGATGTAAATATTTTAGCTAAAAAAAGATATGGATACGCTACAGCACCAAAGCAAAGATTTCGCAGGACGTATTGCCCTACTTCAATACAGGACTGTGGAGTATCTACAGCAATCCAATCATAGAAAAAAGGTAACCCAGCGTACCCTCTAGGCCCTGCTATGAAATGAATGAACGCACACATACCAGCAAAGAACGTCCGCAAAAGATTCCCACACGTCAGCATACCCCGACGATACAGCAGCACAGCGAAAAAGACGCTCGAGGCATAGGAAATGCCGTCGGCAAGGGCGGAAAGTTCAATGGGCGGCATATCGTTTCCTTCTGACAGCATTGGAAAATTATGGAAAGAACCTCTTCTTTTTCACTAGGTCAACACGTAACACGTTATCACAGGAAGCGCCATACAAGGCGGAAACTTCTTTTCGCGGCCTTTCCCCAAGAAAATGAAAAGGAAGCCCGACGGCTTCCCTTTCATGGAGATTTTCTCCGCGTCATCGCACCCGTCATACAAAACTACATGGCGAGGATCCCCCGAATGGCGTTCACAAGGATAAAGCCGCCGCAGAAGAGGCAGACCCATGCGACCATTTTACGGAGCTTCGTGGTGTCCATACGGTTGGCCATGTACACGCCGAGGAGGATGCCGAGGATCTGGATGACGATCATCAGCGCTCCGACCTTATAGTCGATGGCCCCGTGCAGGAAGTTGGCGGCGCTGCCGGAAAGGGCGACCGGCACGGAATAGACCTGCCCCGCCCCGATGGCGATGAGCGGCGGGAAGCCGAGCGCAATCATGATCGGCACGGAGAGCACAGGCCCGCCCGCGCCCGTCAGCCCGGCGACGAAGCCCACGCCGCTGCCAACGGCGAACAGCACCCAAAAGCGCGACCGCCGCCCCTCTTCCATAAAAGAAAAACGCCGCCCCCTCACCGGGCAGAACACCAGCGCGCCCGCCAGCAGGATCAGCAGGGCCAGAATGAGATTCAGGTACGGCGCGGCGGTGAAGGCCTTCACGTCAGCCCCCACATACGTAAACAGGAACCCGCCGATGCAAATGGGGATCGTCGCTTTCCAGTCCACATGGCCGAGCCTGATATACAGCCAGCTGCACAGGCTGGTCGTAAAAATGAACGTAAACAGGGTAGTCCCCATCGCCACATGGCTGCTCAGCCCGGAAAGGTAGACAAGAGCCGGAATCAGGATGATCCCGCCCATGCCGGTACACCCGACAAGAAACCCGACGATGAAGCCAACGACGATCATCATTCCCATCAACATGGACGTGCTCCTTCCTTTACCGGGAAGCGTTTCCCTCTCAGCATGACAAAGCCGCACCGCCCCTTGGCGATACGGCATCCTTTCCGTAACAGACGCTGCTTATTCCTCTTCCGGCGGACGCTCCGCCCTCGCCAGCAGGAACGCCGCTTTCTCGGCACGGGGGCGTTGCTTCACCTCCCGCTCCAGACGGCACGCGGAAGAGGCATCCGGCTGCGCCACGCAGCACACCAGCTCAACGGGACGGCGCGCCCGCGTATACTTCGCGCCACGGCTTCCCGCGTTGTGCTCCCTCAACCGCCGCTCCATGTCCGTCGTCACCCCGCAATACAACGTGGCATCGGCGCATCGGAGCAGGTAGACATACCACATGGCTTTCCTTCATGCGAAGCCCCATGCAACGGCCTCATTCCGCTGAAAAACATGGTTCTCTTTCAGGCTGTTCCGAACCCGCCCCGCCCGGATGCCCCAAACGCGGGGCATCCCGCACTCCCCCCCCAAAAAAAAGGAAGCGGGCACGCTTTTTTCCGGATTCTTTCTGTACTAGGCGAGGGGACGCACCGGACGGACTCTCGGAATGCCGAACAAGATAGCGAATACGGCGGCCACCGCGAGCAACATGCAATACCAGTTGTTCCCTGCAATGGACAAAGGCGAAAGCTTCGCAATGGAACCGGCCAGCAGCAACTGCGCCCCATAGGGGATGAGCCCCTGCACGACGCATGAGAATATGTCAAGTAAGCTGGCGCTGCGCCGCCTGTCAACTCCGTTCGAAACCGCGATTTCGTGCGCCACCTTGCCCGTCAGAATGATAGCCACCGTATTGTTCGCCGTACACAGATTGGCAAGCAATACCAGCAGGCTGATGCAGCATTCGCCCGCCTTCACCGGGGACTCGGCGGAGAGCTTCCGGGCCAGCCCGTTCACGCGCTCCAACAGCCAGCTGATACCGCCGTGGTAACGCATGAGCTCCCCGAGGCCGCCCACCAGCATGGAGAGCACCATGATCTCGTTCATGCCCACAAAACCGCTGTAAATATCCTTGCTCCACTGGATGAGCGTATAGCCGCCCACAGAGGCAATACCCACCGCGCCGGTAAACACGATGCCCGCCAGCAGCACGATGAACACGTTCACGCCCGCGAGCGCCATGACCAGAATAGCGAGATACGGGACAACGCGGATAAACTGATACTCCTCGTGCTTGACCACCTGCCCCGAAGCCCCGGCGAACCACAGCAGGGCCAGCGTGACGAGCGCCGCGGGCAGGGCGATGAGCAGGTTCATGCGGAACTTGTCCTTCATCTCGCAGCCCTGCGTGCGGGTGGCGGCAATGGTCGTATCCGAAATCATGGACAGGTTGTCCCCGAACATGGCCCCGCTCATGACCACGCCGAGAAGCAAGGCCAGCGGAATGTCGGTCTGCTCGCCCACGCCCACCGCAATGGGCGCAATGGCGGCCACGGTCCCCATGCTGGTGCCCATCGCCGTGGAAATGAACGCCCCGATGAGGAACAGGCCCGGCAGGATCATGGACGGGGGCAGCAGCGAGAGCCCGAAATTGACCGTAGCCTTCACCCCGCCTATGGCCGAAGCCACGGACGCGAACCCGCCCGCAAGCAGGAAGATCATGCACATGGTGATGATGTTGATTTCACCCACGCCTGAAAGGAACACGCCGATCTTTTTGTTCAGATCATCCTTGCCCTGAAGGATGGCGAGCACGATGGCGGGGATGATCGCCACCGTCGCGGAAAGCTGATAGAACGGCATATCCGCCCCGGCTGCGGTCAGGGCTATGCCCGTCCCGATGAACAGGACAAGAAAGACGATCATAGGCAACAGCGCCCTGAAGTTGGCTTTTTCGGACATGAAACACGCTCCGCGGCAGATCTCGGGTTAGGAAAGGCCCGGTTTGGGCAAACGACGGGCGTTTACTCTATATCAATGTATGCAGATAAACAATGCCCAATCCGTCCCGCCCCATTCCGTCCCCCTTGTCGGCGGGAACGGCTTTACGCTACACTTACGGCATGGAGACGAACCGCCCATGAAATCCTACCGGCTCACCGAGGTCAAAAGCTACAATGTCCCGTTCGTCAGGCTGCCGCGTCCGGTGTTCTGGTTCAACGACCCGTTCGAAGCGGGTACGTGGAGCGATCTGCACCGGCATGAGCACTGGGGCGAATTGGCGTTCATGCGCTCCGGATACATGGTCATCTGTACCGAACTCGGCAACTATGCCGCGCCGCCGCAGAGGGCCGTGTGGATCCCTCCCGGGCTGACCCATGAATGGTACATCCCGGAGCCGTCCGTGGACAATGCCCTGTACATCATGCCTCATGTCCTGCCCCCCGGCCCCCGGTTTCAACGCTACCACGCCATGGAGGTCTCGCCCCTCGTCCGCGAACTCATCCACGCACTCGCCCCGCAACCCTGCGACTATGAGGAGCCCGGCCCCGTGGCCAGGATGGTTTCCGTCCTGCTCGACCAGCTCCCCCTGCTCCCCGAAGTGGGCTTTCCCCTCCCCATGCCCCGCGATCGCCGCCTCGTCGCCCTGTGCACCGCCCTCCTCAATGAGCCGGACTCCCCGGAAACGATCCGCGAATGGTGCACGCGCCTCGGCATGTCCGAACGCACCCTTGCCCGCCTGTTCCAGCGCCAGACCGGGGAATCCTTCGGGCGCTGGCGTCAGCGTATCCGCCTGCACCACGCCCGCGCCCAGCTTGAAGCGGGGGAAAGCGTCACCGCCGTGGCCCTCAACTGCGGCTATGCCTCCGTTTCCGCGTTCATCGCCGCCTTCAAGAAACTCTTCGGGCGCACGCCGGGCCAACTCGCCCGCTGACGCGCACGCGGCCTTCCCGCCTCTTCGACACAATCATCTCCCACGCCCGTACCCTAAAGCCGCCGTCATCCCGCCGCCCCCGCGCAGGCACCACCTGAGGGCGTTAGTCTCCCAATAATTTTATCAAAAATTACATGTAGTTTTTTATTAGGATAAAAATCAGAATCACTTATCGGAAGCTCTCCCCATTTCCCCCTTTCCACCTTCCGCCGGAACGAACTCCCGCCGCGCGGCCTCCCCTCCCTAACCTTCTCCCCCTGCACCCTCCCCGCACCACGCACCCGCCATTTCCGCCCATTTTGGCAGGATCGCGATACTCTTTGGCAGAATGCGAGAAGACGGGAAAGACGGAAGGCGCGTATAGGAGAGTCATGGGCCGAGATCCCAAAACGGGCCCATTCCCACACCCACCCAGAATACGTTTGGAGGCAAAACCATGATCCAGATCCGCAACTTCATCAACGGCCAGTGGCAGGAAGAAACGGGCGGCAAAACGGTTCCCCTGTACAACCCGTCCACCGGCGAAACCATCGGCTCCGTGCCCGTTTCCAACATGGAAACCTGCGAAGCCGCCATCGCCACCGCCGCCGAAGCCTACAAGACGTGGCGCCTCGTCCCCATCGCCAAGCGCATGACCTATATCCATAAAATCCGGGAATGCATGATCCGCGATCTGGAAAAGCTCGCTCAGGGCATCGCGCTCGATCAGGCGAAACATATTTCCGAAGCCCGCGGCGAAGTCCAGCGCGTCATCGAAATCGTCGAAATGGCCTGCTCCATCCCCGCGCTGATTCAGGGCGAGACCCTCGATCAGATCGCCGGGAGCATCACCGGAAAGGTCACGAAACAGTCCCTCGGCGTGTTCGGCGGCGTGGCGCCCTTCAACTTCCCCGCGCTGGTGTTCGGCTGGTTCATCCCCTTCGCCATCGGCACGGGCAACACCTTCATCTATAAGCCGTCCACCCAGTCGCCCTACTTCATGCAGCTCATGTGCGAAATCTTCATGGAAATCGGCCTGCCCGGCGGCGTCGTCAACGTCATCCACGGCAGGCGCGGCATCCCCTGATCGAGGCCGTCACCCCCGCCAGCCGCGACATCCCCGGCACGTGGTATGAAGATCCCCGCATCGCGGGCGTGTGCCTCGTCGGGTCCACCCCGACCGCCAAAAAGATGGCCGAAGGCTGCGCCAGAGGCGCCAAGCGCTCCATGCTGCTCGGCGGCGCGAAAAACATGCTTGTGGTCATGGAAGACGCCGACATCGACGTTTTCATCGAAAACTACATCAACTCCTGCTACGGCTCCGCGGGCCAGCGCTGCCTCGCCGGGTCCATCGTGGCCATCGTGCCCGAACTGTACGACACCGTGCTCGAACGCATGATCGAAGCCGCCAAGAAGGTCAAAGTCGGCGACGCGCTTGATCCCGACGTGTACATGGGACCCCTGATTTCCCGTTCCGCCGCCGACAAGGTGAAGGAATACGTGGATATCGCACTGAACCACGGACACGGCTGCGAACTCGTCCTCGACGGCCGCAACCCCGAACTGCCCGAAAAGAACAAGAACGGCTATTTCGTCGGCCCCACGATCATCAAGGACGTGACCCCCTGCAACCCGCTGTTCACGACTGAAGTGTTCGGCCCGCTGGTCGCCACGATCAAAATCGCGGACATCGACGACGCCCTCGAACTCATCCGGCAGTCCGAATTCGGCAACGGCGCGTGCATCTTCACGCAGAGCCAGTTCTATGCCGAAAAGTTCAGCCGCGACGCCGATGTGGGCATGGTCGGCGTCAACGTGGGCATCTGCGCCCCGCATCCGTACATTCCCTTCGGCGGCATCAAGGGGTCGCTCCTCGGGACCAACAAGGCGCAGGGCAAGGACGGCATCGACTTCTTCACCCAGAACAAGGTCACCACGATCCGCACCGTCGATCCCAACGCCAAGAAGGGCGGCGATGCAGCGAAGCCCAAGTCCGTCCGCTCCTGCGTAGCGTCCTAAACAGCCGTACACGTCCGGTTCCGGGGCCCCAGCCCCGGAACCCCGCCGCTTTCTCCAATCCGGAGACGTCCTCCTGAGCCTCTTGGCGGAAGAAAGCGGAATGGTTTCCGCCGGAAGACGCTCCCCGCGTCTGGCTGCGCGCCGCGAACGGCACGCGGTTCCTCCGGCCGGGCCTGACAGGGCCTCATGAAGACGGCTCTCCGACAGCGCCCGTCGCTTCCCGCTCATCCAAACCGGGCGCTCCGCCGCACACGGCGCGCACGCAAGACGGCTCCGGGTTCCTCGCCCCGGGGCCGTTTCGCGTTTTCCTCCTTTATTTCTCTCCCGCTCCCCGGATGATTTCCTTGACCGGGCGGGAGGCCGTACCTACACTGTTGCTCTTTCCATGCCTCGCATGGATGACCATCAAACCTTCTTCGAGGAAAGCCATGGCTCTGTCCAAACTCCAGAAAGGCCTCGTTGGCCTCGGCATCGCCGTTGTCGCAGTCATCGCCGTCGGGTACGGCGGGATGCGCTATCTTGAAAACGCCGTCGTTGACGCCATCCGCACATGGGCGGCCCAAACTCCACAGGATGCCCACGTAGAGCTCGGGGATATTTCCTATACGCTGATGGACAACCATCTTGTCCTCAAAAACGTCCGCATGACGTATGTTACCCCGGCAAAGCAGACCGTGGCCGCTACCGTCGAAACGCTGGATATCCGGAATCCGGGGACCACCCTGCTTTCGCTGATGCGCGACCCCAAGAGCGAAATCAAGGAAGCGGAACTTCCCGTAGCCGACGAGATCGCCCTGCACAACCTGTCCTTCGGTCCCGAACCGAACATCACGGTACGGCTCCGCACCTTCAAGGGAGTCGCCATTGAAACCGCCGCCGTCAAGACCCTGATGAGCCCCGCCGGTGACGACGATCCGAAAGTGGCCCTGGCGATCATCTACGGTCTTTCGTACAAGGAAGATTCCGCCTCCGGCGTCAAGATAACGAGCAAGGCCCTGCCTTTCTCCCTCTCCACCGATTCCGCCGTCCAGAAATCCTATGCCAAAGGGCATCTGGACTCTTCCGTGACAAACGGGATCGTGTTCACCCTGAGGGGGCAGGACGTCCTGACGCTCGGCGAAATCCGGCTCGAGAACATGAACCTGCCGCCCCGCGACATCATGGAGAAGATTTACTTCATCGCTCCCACCGACATCAACGACGATGAAGCGTTCGGGATCTTCCAGAACTTTTTCGCCGGGCCCAAGCCGCTCATCGGCGTCTTTTCCCTGAAGGACCTCAAAACCAGCAGCGCCCTGCTCGATGTTTCGCTGGACAAGCTGAACATCACGAACCCTTCGACCTCCCCCTACGCCCTTGAAGTGTCTCTGGAGCACCTCAAGATGCCCGTGGCCCTCGTGCCGGAACTCCAGCTGCTCTCGGTCATGGGCGTGCCGGAAATAGATGCCAGCGCATCCTATGCCATGTCCTTGCCCAACAAGGACAACCAGTTCAACAGCACCGCTTCCCTCAGCGTCGCCAAGCTCGGTACGGCCGACTTCGCCGTCAAGGGCGAATTCCCCTATGAAGAGTTCTTGGAGATCGTCAAAAAAACCAAGAGCGTCGACGATCCCGCCACTGAGGACGCCATTGAAAACTTTGTTGAAAAGAACATCAAGTTCAGCCACATCGAAGCGGGATACGCTGATGAAGGGCTCCTGCCCCGCCTCGGCATCCTCGGCCAGAAGTTCATGGGCCTGACCCCCGAACAGTGTGTGGATATGGCCAAGAAGTACGTCAAGGAATCCCTCGGCGCCGCCGAAGGAACGGAAAACACGGCGAAGCTCATGGAGTACATCGACAAGCCCGGCGCTATCCGCCTCATCTTCAACACGGAAAAGCCGATTCCCGTTGAAGCTTTCGACACGCTGTCAGACACGGATCCCTCCATCAAGCTGGACGTGAACACCGGGCCCAAGACGGCTCTGGAACTGATGGCCGATCTGGAAAAGAAATAGCCCGCCCGATCCGGGACAAAACAAGAGGGGGGAGGATCGGAACGCCTCTCCCCTTTTTCTATCCTGCGGAATCCGTTGACATACGGGATCGCGTGCCCGTAATCGGGTTGCCCGATCCGGGCGCTTTTGGTATGAAAGCAAATTCGGGAAGCCTATCCCGGCAAACCCCGTCTACCTTTATGGAGTCTCCCCCAATGGCAAAAAAGCCAACCCTTACCCCTGAAGAAGCGCGCCAAGAGGCGTTGAAAACAGCCCTCGAAACCATCGAACGCAAATTCGGCCAAGGCGCCGTGATGAAGCTTTCCGATGATGTCCATGTCAAAGTCCCGGTGATCCCCACCGGGTCCATCGGCGTAGACCTCGCCCTCGGCATCGGAGGCATCCCCAAGGGCCGGGTCACCGAAATCTACGGCCCCGAATCCTCGGGCAAAACGACCCTCACCCTGCACGTCATCGCGGAATGCCAGAAGCTCGGCGGGACCGCCGCCTTCATCGACGCCGAGCACGCGCTTGACGTGACCTATGCCAAGCGCCTTGGCGTCAAAACCGACGAACTGCTCATCTCGCAGCCCGACCACGGCGAGCAGGCCCTTGAAATCGCCGACATGCTGGTCCGTTCCGGCGCGGTGGACCTCGTGGTCATCGACTCCGTGGCCGCCCTTATCCCCCAGACCGAACTCGAAGGCGCGATGGGCGAAACGCAGGTCGGCGGGCACGCCCGCCTGATGTCCCACGCTCTCCGCAAGCTGACCGGCACCATCCACAAGTCCCGCACCGCCGTCATCTTCATCAACCAGATCCGTATGAAGATCGGCGTCACCGGCTACGGCAGCCCGGAAACGACCACCGGCGGCAACGCGCTCAAGTTCTACTCCTCCGTGCGCCTCGACATCCGCAAGATCCAGACCCTCAAGGACAAGGAAGAAGCCTACGGCTCCCTTACCCGCGTGAAGGTGGTCAAAAACAAGATGGCCCCGCCCTTCCGCGAAGCCAAGTTCGACATCATCTGGGGCACGGGCATTTCCCGCTCCGGGGAACTCATCGACCTCGGCGTCGACGCCGGCATCGTGGACAAGAGCGGCGCATGGTTCGCCTTCGGGGCCGAAAAGCTCGGCCAGGGCAAGGAAAAGGTCCGTGCCCTGCTCGATGAAACCCCCGAGCTGCGCAACGCCATCGAGAGCCAGCTCATCGAGCATCTGGGCATGAACCCGCGGCCCGTCGTGCACGCACCGGAAGAAACCCTCCCGGACCCCGAAAACGCCCCCGTCGACGACATGGACGACGAAATCTGATCCGATGCGGGGAGGGGCTCCCTCCCCGCCGAACCTTTCCGGAGGCGATGCCGCCGGGCATGGCCTCATCCCCCGATCTCTCCACCTCCCGCAGGAGCCTGTATGCTGACAGCCAATGAAATCCGCCACCGTTTTCTGGAGTACTTCAAAAAACACGGGCACACCGAAGTCGCCTCCTCTTCCCTGATCCCCCGCGACGACCCGTCCCTGCTGTTCACCAACGCGGGCATGGTGCAGTTCAAGAAAATTTTCTGCGGACAGGAAAAACGCGACTACGTGCGTGCCACCACGTCCCAGAAGTGCCTGCGCGTGGGCGGCAAGCACAACGACCTCGACAACGTGGGCCGCACCGCGCGCCACCACACTTTCTTCGAAATGCTCGGCAACTTCTCCTTCGGGGACTACTTCAAGGAAGACGCCATCCGTTTCGCGTGGACCTTCATCACCGAAGACCTGAAACTGCCCAAGGATCGGCTCTACATCACCGTCTACAAGGATGATGACGAAGCCTTCGAACTCTGGCAGAAAGTGGCTGGCGTCGCGCCCGAGCGCATCTTCCGCCTCGGCGAAAAGGACAACTTCTGGAGCATGGGCGATACCGGCCCCTGCGGACCCTGTTCGGAAATCCACTTCGATCAGGGGGCGGACATGGCCTGCGGCCCGGACTGCGGCATCGGCAAGTGCGACTGCGACCGTTTCCTTGAAATCTGGAACCTCGTGTTCATGCAGTTCGAGCAGCTTCCCGACGGCTCCCGCGTCCCCCTGCCCCGCCCGTCCATCGACACCGGCATGGGCCTTGAACGCATCGCGGGCGTGTGCCAGGGCGTGCGCTCCAACTACGACACCGACCTGTTCCAGATTTTCATCAACTACATGGCCGAACTCGCCGGTGTCCGCTACCGCGACAATGCCGACAACGACACCGCCCTGCGCGTCATCGCGGACCACAGCCGCGCCATCGCCTTCATGATCGCGGACGGCATCCTGCCCTCCAACGAAGGCCGCGGCTACGTGCTGCGCCGCCTTATCCGCCGCGCCTTCCGCTTCGGGAGCCGTTCCTGTACAAGACCGCGCTCAAGGTCGTGGAAGTCATGGGCGAGGACTACCCCGAACTGCGCGCCCGCGCCGACTTCATGGCCCGCGTGACCCGCGAGGAAGAGGAGCGCTTCTCCTCCACCCTCGACAAGGGCCTCTCCATGCTTGAAGAGGAAATGGACGCCCTCGCCGACAGGGGCGAGAAGATCATTCCCGGCGAAACCGCGTTCAAGCTGTACGACACCTACGGCTTCCCGCTGGACATCGTGAACGACGTAGCCGAAAAACGCGGCTTCAAAGCAGAACGGGGCCGGGTTCACGCGCCGAAAAGCGCGGCTTCAAGGCAGACGAGGCCGGTTTCAACGAATACATGCACCAGCAGAAGCAACGCGCCCGCGCCGCGTGGAAGGGTTCCGGCGAAAAGGACATCGCCTCCCGTTTCCAGAGCCTGCTCGAAGACGGCCTCAAGTCCGAATTTTTCGGCTACACGGCCCTGACCGGGGTGGGCCGCGTCGTGGCCCTGCTCGACGGCGACGGCTTGCCCGTCGAAGCCCTGCCCAGCGGCTCGTTGGGCTACGTCGTTACCGATCAGACGCCTTTCTACGGCGCGTCCGGCGGCCAGTGCGGCGACACGGGACTGCTCACCGCTCCGGCTGGCTCGGCCAAGGTGCTCGACACCCTGAAGCCTTCAGCCGACCTCACCGTCCATCACATCGAGGTGGACGGCGGCACCCTGCTTTCCGATCAGGAAGTGGTGCTGACCGTGACCGAATCCATACGCCTCGACGCGGCCCGCAACCACACCTGCACGCACCTGCTCCATGCGGCCCTGCGCCGCGTGCTCGGCGACCATGTGCGTCAGGCGGGTTCTCTGGTCACGCCGGATCGCCTGCGCTTCGACTTCTCGCACATCGCGCCCATGACCCCGGAAGAGCTGGCCGCCGTGGAACGCGACGTGAACGCCGCGATCATGGCCGACTACCCGTTGACCGCCAAGCTCATGGGCCAGCAGGCCGCCATCGACATGGGCGCTATGGCGCTCTTCGGCGAAAAGTACGGCGACACCGTGCGCGTGGTGACCATCGGCAACCCGGATCACACCGAGTCCGTAGAGCTTTGCGGCGGCACGCATCTGCACAGCACCGGCCAGGCGGGCAGTTTCGTCATCCTGTCCGAAAGCGGCATTGCTGCGGGCACGCGCCGCATCGAGGCCGCGACCGGCTGGAACGCCCTCAAGCACGCCCGCGCCATGAGCGAGGAGCTGCACCAGCTTGCGGCCATG
>OAZX01000606.1_pt1 | contig 15438 bp, 15 predicted proteins | sample 1495341 | NCBI WGS metagenome assembly OAZX01 (sample SAMEA2580119, study PRJEB22360) | human gut metagenome | biome: human gut; feature: human-associated habitat; material: faeces | place: Denmark | collected 2008/2010 | reverse complement strand
GCTTGAATGATGTTTGAATAATGTGTTAAAAGTATCTTTTTTCATTTTGTCACTCCAAAATTTACATCATATTGATAGTGTAGTTATTTATATATGATGTTATCATATATAATTGAATGAGTATTTCATTTATATATGTACTTAAGTGTTTTTTTATTTTTTTAAAAGGAAATAATGTAAAATAGATTGCTATATTAAAGGATGAATAGATAATTAAGAAGTGAGGGAGTCCATGTCAAAAAAAAATAGAAATCTTAAAGACTATGAAGCACATGAAAAGAAAAAGATGAGTGGTATTTCTAAAATAATTAGTACACTTATTGTGCTTCTATTACTTGGTGGATTGGTGTTTGCAGTTTTTGCTTTTGTAGATAATTCAAACAGAGTCAATGAACGTTTAAATAATCAGTCAACGGAAGAACATAAAGATAAGAAAGATAAAAATACTAAAAGTGATAAAAAGAATGAAGAAGGTACGCAAGAAAATACAACAAGTGAAAACAATACAAATAATAGTAAAGAAAATAAATTAGATAACGTAAAAAATCCAAATGTCACTGATAACTATTCTAATGAGCAAAATAATTCAATAAAAGTACAACCTACTAATCAAGGTAAAACAGCACAAACGCAGCAATCTTCTAAAGAAACATCTACAAAACAACCTAATACAAATCAAATTCAAAGTACTCAACAAAAAGAAAACGCACCAACTCAAGAAAAAGAAAACGCACCGACTCAAGAAAAAGCAACGCAAGAAGAAACAGATAAATCAACTAAAAATACTCAGTCAAGTCAATCTTCTCGTTCTAATGCTTCAACTGAAACATCACAACATAAGTCAAGTAACAATGACACAACTACTACACAAGAACGAGCTAATACAAATCAATCATCCCAAACACAAAAATCAACGATGCAACCATCTACTGCCGAACCTAAAACACAATCATCTAGTTCAACTACTTCAGAATCAAAAAATAATACCCAACAATCTCAAAGATTTTCAAACGAAGAATAAAAAAAGACCTAGGTATATACACATTTTACCATGTGTGTATCTCTAGGTTTTTTTAAAATATCCAGTTAAGCAAGAATGTTAAGATAATTGAAAGAACAATCGATATAAAAATAGAAGAGAAACAACCAAAAGGACAACCACAACCATAGTGATATCGTATTGTATTGTGATGTTCAGAAATATCTCGATATTCTTGTTCTCTTTTAAAATAGTTATCATCTTTATATCTATTATCAGAAGGATCTAAAACTTCTACATCCTTATTGTCTTTATATTTCAAAGTGCTTCCTCCTATCTAGTTAATGTTTAAATTATAATTCATCATTTTTGAAAAACCTATAAGGTTAACTCTATTGCATTTACTATACCCTATTTTAAATATTTAACAGATTATTTAAAATAATAAAGGTTTTCACTTGCTTTTTTATAACGACAATAGTAGTATTGCAATTGTAAAGAGGTTGAATTTTGTCCCACCTGGGACAAAAAAAGTCAAACCCCCTCTAACTCTCGATTACCTTTTGAGAAAAATAGGAGGAAGGTAGTAGTGAAAGACCTGATTAAACTACAACAAAAGTTGGTTCCTGACTTAGTTGATAAAATGTATCGACGTTTCTCTATCTTAACGACAATTTCAAATAATGAACCTGTTGGGCGTAGAAGTTTAAGCGAACATATGGATATTACAGAAAGAGTCTTAAGAACAGAAACAGATATATTAAAAAAGCAAAATCTTATACAAGTAAAATCAACTGGTATGGAAATCACTGAAGAAGGTACAAAAGTACTTAATCAATTAAGCGATTACTTTAAAGTGTATAAAGATGATAATCATTACGCTAAACATATTAAGTCCAACTTTGGAATTAAAGAAGTATATGTCATACCTGGAAATGCTGACATGCATGAAGAAGTTAAGTCTGAGATGGGTAGACAAGCAGGTCATTTACTAGAAGATATATTGTATGAAGATGCAATTGTGTCAGTGACAGGCGGATCAACAATGGCTAATGTTAGCCGAGCAATGCATTTATTACCATTTAATGTGTTTTTTGTTCCGGCACGTGGTGGTCTTGGTGAAAATATGGTTTATCAAGCAAATACAATTGCAGCAAGTATGGCACAACAAAGTGGTGGGTATTATACTACCCTATATGTACCAGATAATGTAAGCGAATCAACATATAATACATTACTGATGGAACCATCAGTTGTGCACACATTAGAAAAGATTAAACAAGCAAATATAACAATACACGGTATTGGTGATGCGCTGAAGATGGCGCATCGTAGACAATCATCTGATGAGGTGATTGAAAGACTTCAACATCATCAAGCCGTCGGAGAAGCTTTCGGATATTATTTTGACGCTCAAGGTCATGTAGTTCAAAAAGTAAAAACTATTGGATTACAACTTGAAGATTTAGAAAGCAAAGAATTTATATATGCTGTTGCTGGCGGCATGTCTAAGGGAGAAGCTATCAAAGCATATCTCAGTATTGCTCCCAAAAATACAATATTAATTACTGATGAAGCAGCAGCTAAAGTAATACTAAATAAGGAATAAAAAGTTATTTAACTTTTTAAATATCATTTTAAAGGAGGCCATTATAATGGCAGTAAAAGTAGCAATTAATGGTTTTGGTAGAATTGGTCGTTTAGCATTCAGAAGAATTCAAGATGTAGAAGGTCTTGAAGTAGTTGCAGTTAACGACTTAACAGATGACGATATGTTAGCTCATTTATTAAAATACGATACTATGCAAGGTCGTTTCACTGGAGAAGTTGAAGTTATCGAAGGTGGATTCCGTGTGAACGGTAAAGAAATTAAATCATTCGATGAACCAGATGCTGGTAAATTACCATGGGGCGATTTAGATATCGACGTAGTATTAGAATGTACTGGTTTCTATACAGAAAAAGAAAAAGCTGAAGCACACATTAATGCAGGAGCTAAAAAAGTATTAATTTCTGCTCCAGCTAAAGGTGATGTTAAAACTATCGTATTTAACACAAACCACAAAGATTTAGACGGATCTGAAACAGTAGTATCAGGTGCTTCATGTACTACAAACTCATTAGCACCAGTTGCTAAAGTTTTAAATGACGAATTTGGTATTGTTGAAGGTTTAATGACAACTATTCACGCTTACACTGGCGACCAAATGACTCAAGATGGTCCACACAAAAAAGGTGACAAACGTCGTGCACGTGCAGCAGCACAAAACATCGTACCTAACTCAACAGGTGCAGCTAAAGCTATCGGTAAAGTAATTCCTGAAATCGATGGTAAATTAGATGGTGGAGCACAACGTGTACCAGTAGCTACTGGTTCATTAACTGAAGTAACAGTTGTATTAGAAAAAGAAGTAACAGTTGAAGATGTTAACAAAGCAATGAAAAATGCTGCTGACGAATCATTCGGTTACACTGAAGATGAAATCGTATCATCAGATATTGTTGGTATGAACTTTGGTTCATTATTCGATGCAACTCAAACTCGTGTCATCTCAGTTGGCGACAAACAATTAGTTAAAGTAGCTGCTTGGTATGACAACGAAATGTCTTATACTTCTCAATTAGTACGTACTTTAGAATATTTAGCTGAATTAACTAAATAATTTCGTAGCCTAGTTTAATAAAAACTTGTGCTCAGTACACTTATATAAAATGTTGAATTAAGTTAGCTTATGAGTAAGCGGGGAGCACTAACGCTTCTCCGCTTATTTTTATATTAATAATTCCTATTTAAAGGAGGAAATTATAATGGCAAAAAAAATTGTTTCTGATTTAGACTTAAAAGGGAAAGTTGTACTTGAACGTGCTGATTTTAATGTACCTTTAAAAAACGGTGAAATTACAAATGATAACCGTATTGTTCAAGCTTTACCAACAATTAAATATATTTTAGAACAAGGCGGTAAATTAGTATTATTCTCTCATTTAGGTAAAGTTAAAGAAGAAAGTGATAAAAAAGAGTTAACTTTAAAACCAGTAGCGGATTCATTAACTGAAAAATTAGGCAAAGAAGTTGTGTTTATTCCAGAAACACGCGGTGAAAAATTAGAATCTGCAATTAAAAATTTAAATGAAGGCGATGTATTATTAGTTGAAAATACTCGTTTTGAAGATTTAGATGGTAAAAAAGAATCTAAAAATGATCCTGAATTAGGTAAGTATTGGGCATCATTAGGTGATGTGTTTGTAAATGATGCATTTGGTACTGCACACCGTGAACATGCTTCAAATGTTGGTATTTCTACTCATCTAGAAACAGCTGCAGGCTACCTAATGGAAAAAGAAATTAAATTTATCGGTGGTGTGGTAAATGATCCACATAAACCAGTTGTGGCTATTTTAGGTGGTGCTAAAGTATCTGACAAAATTGGTGTTATTAAAAATTTAGTGAATATCGCTGATAAAATCATTATTGGTGGCGGTATGGCATATACATTTTTAAAAGCACAAGGTAAAGAAATTGGTCTATCTTTATTAGAAGAAGATAAAATTGACTTTGCTAAAGAACTTTTAGAAAAAAATGGCGATCAAATTGTATTACCTGTTGATTGTAAAGTAGCTAAAGAATTTTCAAATGATGCTAAAATCACTGAAGTGTCTATTGATGAAATTCCAAGTGATCAAGAAGCAATGGATATTGGACCAAAAACAATCGAGTTATTTACTAAAGAATTACAAGGTGCTCACACAGTAGTATGGAACGGACCTATGGGTGTATTTGAATTTAGTAATTTTGCTAAAGGTACAATCGGTGTATGTAAAGCAATTGCTAACTTAGAAGATGCAATCACAATTATCGGCGGCGGTGATTCAGCAGCGGCTGCAATTTCACTAGGATTTGAAGATGATTTCACTCATATTTCAACTGGTGGCGGTGCTTCATTAGAATACCTTGAAGGTAAAGAATTACCTGGTATCAAAGCAATTAACGATAAATAATATTTATTTGAATAATAAAAATGTTTCTTTTATGATTTTCATGGGAAAACAATAAAAGAACGTAAATATTTATAATTAAGTTTAAATTTATTAATAATAGGAGTGTCAATAATGAGAAAACCAATCATAGCTGGTAACTGGAAAATGAATAAAACAGTTCAAGAAGCTAAAGACTTTGTAAACAATTTACCTACATTACCTGATGAAAAGGAAGTTGAATCAGTAATTTGTGCGCCAACAATTCAATTAGATGCATTAATCTCTCTAGTGAATGATGGCAAAGCAAAAGGATTAAAAATTGGTGCTCAAAACACTTATTTTGAAGATAATGGTGCATATACAGGAGAAACTTCTCCAGTAGCATTAGCTGATTTAGGTGTTAAATATGTCGTTATTGGACATTCAGAACGTCGTGAATTATTCCATGAAACAGATGAAGATGTAAATAAAAAAGCACATGCAGTATTTAATCATGGAATGACACCAATTATTTGTGTTGGTGAAACAGATGAAGAAAGAGAAAATGGCAAAGCTAACGAAGTAGTAAGCAACCAAGTAAAAGAAGCAGTAAAAGGCTTGTCAGAAGATCAACTTAAAGAAGTTGTTATTGCTTATGAACCAATTTGGGCAATCGGTACTGGTAAATCAGCTACTTCAGAAGATGCAAATGAAATGTGTGCACAAGTACGTAAAACAGTAGCAGACGTGTCTAGTCAAGATGTAGCTGATGCGACTCGTATTCAATATGGTGGTAGTGTGAAACCAAATAATGTTAAAGAATATATGGCTCAATCAGATATCGATGGTGCATTAGTTGGTGGCGCATCACTTAAAGTAGATGATTTTGTACAATTGTTAGAAGGTGCTAAATAATTATGGCTAAACAACCAACAGCATTAATTATTTTAGACGGTTTTGCTAACCGTGAAAGTGAACATGGTAATGCAGTAAAACAAGCGCATAAACCCAATTTCGATCGTTATTACAACAAATATCCTACGACTCAAATTGAAGCAAGTGGTTTAGATGTTGGCCTTCCCGAAGGTCAAATGGGTAACTCTGAAGTAGGTCATATGAATATAGGTGCAGGTCGTATTGTCTATCAAAGTTTAACTCGTATTAATAAATCCATTGAAGATGGTGATTTCTACGAAAATGAAGTGTTAGGTAAAGCAGCTCAACACGTTAAAGATCACGATTCAGCATTACATGTATTTGGTTTACTTTCAGATGGCGGTGTTCACAGTCATTACAAACATTTATTTGCATTATTAGAACTTGCTAAACAAAAAGGTTTAGATAAAGTGTATGTACATGCATTTTTAGATGGTCGTGATGTAGATCAAAAATCAGCAATTAAATATATTGAAGAAACAGAAGCTAAATTCAAAGAACTTGGTGTAGGTCAATTTGCATCGATTTCAGGTCGTTATTACGCTATGGACCGTGATAAACGTTGGGATCGTGAAGAAAAAGCTTATAATGCTATTCGCAATTTCGAAGGACCTTCTTATGCGAGCGCTAAAGAAGGTGTAGAAGCGAATTATGAAAATGACGTTACAGATGAATTTGTTGAACCTTTCATAGTTGAAGGACAAAATGAAGGTGTTCAAGATGGTGATGCTGTTATCTTCTTCAATTTCCGTCCTGATAGAGCAGCACAATTATCTGAAATATTTACAAATAAAGCATTTGACGGCTTTAAAGTTGAGCGTGTAAATGATTTATTCTATGCAACATTTACTAAATATAATGATAATGTTGATGCAGAAGTCGTATTTGAAAAAGTTGATTTAACGAATACAATTGGTGAAGTTGCTCAAAATAATAATTTAAAACAATTACGTATTGCAGAAACTGAAAAATACCCACATGTTACTTATTTCATGAGTGGTGGACGTAATGAAGAATTTGAAGGTGAACGTCGTTGCTTAATCGATTCACCTAAAGTTGCTACGTATGATTTAAAACCTGAAATGAGTGCATACGAAGTTAAAGATACATTGTTAGAAGAGTTAGACAAAGGTGATTTAGATTTAATTATTTTAAACTTTGCTAACCCTGACATGGTAGGTCATAGTGGTATGCTTGAACCAACAATCAAAGCAATTGAAGCAGTAGATGAATGTTTAGGTGAAGTGGTTGATAAAATTTTAGATATGAATGGCTATGCAATAATTACAGCTGACCATGGTAACTCAGATCAAGTTTTAACTGATGATGATCAACCTATGACTACTCATACTACAAACCCAGTTCCAGTAATTGTTACTAAAGAAGATGTAACATTACGTGAAACTGGTCGTTTAGGTGACTTAGCACCTACATTACTAGACTTATTAAATGTTGAACAACCGTCAGACATGACAGGTGAATCTTTAATTAAGCATTAGTAAAGTTGTAAATACTAAGATGATTTAATATTATTCTTTAATATTAAGTCATCTTAGTATAAATATTTTATTAAATAACAAAAAATAGTTATAATAATTAAGGAATCTAAATTTAAAGGAGATTATTTATTATGCCAATTATTACAGATGTTTATGCTCGCGAAGTATTAGACTCACGTGGTAACCCAACAGTTGAAGTTGAAGTATTAACTGAAAGTGGTGCTTTTGGTCGTGCTTTAGTACCTTCAGGTGCTTCTACTGGTGAACACGAAGCAGTTGAATTACGTGATGGAGATAAATCACGTTATAGCGGTAAAGGCGTTACAAAAGCTGTTGAAAATGTAAACGAAATTATCGCTCCAGAAATCGTTGAAGGTGAATTTTCAGTTTTAGATCAAGTATCAATTGATAAAATGATGATTCAATTAGACGGAACACCTAACAAAGGTAAATTAGGTGCAAACGCTATTTTAGGTGTATCTATTGCCGTTGCACGCGCAGCAGCTGACTTATTAGGTCAACCATTATACAAATATTTCGGTGGATTTAACGGTAAACAATTACCAGTCCCAATGATGAATATTGTTAACGGTGGTTCTCACTCAGATGCACCAATTGCATTCCAAGAATTCATGATTTTACCAACTGGTGCTGAATCATTTAAAGAAGCATTACGTTGGGGTGCTGAAATTTTCCATAACTTAAAATCAATTTTAAGTGAACGTGGATTAGAAACTGCTGTAGGTGACGAAGGTGGTTTCGCTCCAAGATTTGACGGTACTGAAGATGCAGTTGAAACAATCATTAAAGCGATTGAAAAAGCTGGTTACAAACCAGGTGAAGATGTATTCTTAGGATTTGACTGTGCTTCATCTGAATTCTATGAAAATGATGTATATGACTACACTAAATTCGAAGGTGAACATGGTGCGAAACGTAGCGCAGCTGAACAAGTTGACTACTTAGAAGAATTAATTAGTAAATATCCAATCATTACAATTGAAGATGGTATGGATGAAAATGACTGGGACGGTTGGAAACAATTAACTGATCGTATCGGGGATAAAGTTCAATTAGTAGGTGACGATTTATTCGTAACTAATACTGAAATTCTTTCTAGAGGTATTGAACAAGGTATTGGTAACTCAATCTTAATCAAAGTAAACCAAATTGGTACATTAACTGAAACATTTGATGCTATTGAAATGGCTCAAAAAGCTGGTTACACTGCAGTAGTATCTCACCGTTCTGGTGAAACTGAAGATACAACAATTGCTGATATCGCAGTAGCAACAAATGCTGGTCAAATTAAAACTGGTTCATTATCAAGAACAGATCGTATTGCGAAATATAATCAATTACTACGTATTGAAGATGAATTATTTGAAACAGCAAAATTTGACGGAATTAAATCTTTCTACAATTTAGATAAATAATTTTAGCACTATACTAAAATCAATAGAGTTCACGCGTTTGCCTGTCATAGAGTTGAGACTATGACAGGCTTTTTTTAATATAAAACTTTAAATAATAGTATAGAAGTGTAAGATTTAACTTCATTGATGAAACTGATATAATAATCTTGTAATTGAAAGAAGGAGAATTGAAGATGGATCAACAACTTAATCAGTCAAATAAAAGAGAACGTATTACTGGTCAATTGATTGGATATAGTTCGCTTGTATTTTGTATATTATTAATTATCCATAATTTTATTGCTTTAGATGCTCGCACTGCTAAAACACTGTTAACACTAGCACATCAAAAAGCGTCAAGCAGTGCAGTAGATAATATTTTAAATAGTTTTAGATATACAGGTATTATGTATATTCTTGCATATTTAGCTGGAGTGATTGCTTTATGGAATCGACATAAATATCTTTGGTGGTTTATGTTTGCCGTATATGTATCAAATGTATTATTTACACTTGTCAACTTAACAATGGTGTTAAATGCTATTATTGAAACAAAATCGGTTTTATTTATTTTACCTATTTTAATCGTCGTGATTGGTTCAGCAATATTAGCCATATATATGTTAATTATTTCAATTGTACGTAAAAGTACATTTAATCGATAGTATTTGATAACTATATTAAGAATATGTTATAATTCGGAACGTATATAATGAACGGAGGACAATTTTCATGCATACATTATTTATGGTCTTATTAATTATTGATTGTATTGCATTAATTACTGTTGTATTACTCCAAGAAAGTAAAAGTAATGGACTTTCGGGTGCGATTAGCGGGGGCGCTGAACAGTTATTTGGTAAGCAAAAACAACGTGGCGTCGATTTATTCTTGCATAGATTAACAATTGTGTTAGCCATCATTTTCTTTTTAATAATGATTGGAATAAGTTATTTTGGTTTATAAGGTCCGACGATATCAATGTCGGGCTTTTTTATTTATAATAGAGTTAACACATTTTATAAAGAAATCATTATTTTAATATAATCATCAATGCATATTTTTAAGCTATTCAGGGAATAAAATAGATTGATTATATAATGAATGCAGTCTATTAGTACAAAATAAAAAAAGTAATCATATTATAATTTTTGTTAGAGAGGGATAAAAAATGCAAATTAAGTTACCTCAACCTTTCTTTTTCCAAGAAGGTAAAAGAGCAGTCTTACTCCTACATGGATTCACAGGTAATTCCTCAGATGTAAGACAACTTGGTAGATTTTTACAAAAAAAAGGTTATACTTCTTATGCGCCACAGTATGAAGGTCATGCTGCACCGCCAGAAGAAATATTAAAGTCTAGTCCATATGTATGGTTTAAAGATGTACTTGATGGCTATGATTATCTTGTAGAACAAGGTTATGAAGACATAGCGGTAGCTGGATTGTCATTAGGCGGCGTATTTGCATTGAAGTTAAGTTTAAACCGTCCTGTAAAAGGTATCATAACAATGTGTGCACCTGCCGAAGTAAAAACAGAAGGTACAATCTATGAAGGTTTTTTAGAATATGCACGTAATTTTAAAAAATACGAAGGTAAAGATCAAGCAACGATTGATAAAGAAATGGAAGATTTTCATCCTACTGAAACACTCAAAGAACTTAGTGATACGTTAAGTCGTGTGCGTAATGATGTAGATGAAGTCTTAGATCCCATTTTAGTAGTTCAAGCTGAAAAAGATGAAATGATTGATCCTCAGTCAGCAAATTATATATACGAAAATGTAGATTCAGATGAAAAACAAATTAAATGGTATGCAAATTCAGGACATGTCATTACAATTGATAAAGAAAAAGAGCAAGTGTTTGAAGATGTATATGCGTTTTTAGAAGGATTAGACTGGTCTGAATAAATCATAAAAATAATTGATTAAAGAAAGGAGGGGCATGATGAATTTAAAGCAATCCATTGAAGATATTGTAAAACAACCTGATTATGAACCGATGTCTGTATCAGACTTTCAAGATGCTTTAGGTCTTAGTAGTGCCGACTCATTTAGAGAATTAATAAAGGTGCTCGTTGAACTTGAACAAGCAGGATTGGTAGAGCGAACAAAGACAGATCGCTATCAACGTAAAGTATCAAATAAGAATTTAAGTTCAAAATTAATAAGAGGTACTTTAAGTCAAAATAAAAAAGGCTTTGCTTTTTTACGCCCAGAAAACGAAGAACTTGAAGATATTTTTATTCCACCAACAAAGATTAATCGTGCTTTAGATGGAGATACAGTAATAGTTGAATTACAAAAATCCAGAGGAGAGCATCGTGGAAAAGTTGAAGGTGAAGTAAAATCTATAGAAAAACACTCTGTCACACAAGTGGTAGGTACGTATAGTGAAGCAAAACATTTTGGTTTTGTCATTCCTGACGATAAACGTATTATGCAAGATATATTTATACCTAAAGGACAGAGTCTTGGAGCCGTAGATGGTCATAAAGTACTTGTCCAAATCACAAAATATGCTGATGGCACAGATAATCCAGAAGGACATGTGTCTGCTATTCTAGGTCATAAAAATGACCCAGGAGTAGATATTCTTTCAATTATTTATCAGCATGGAATTGAGATTGAATTTCCTGATGAGGTATTAAAAGAAGCGGAATCAGTCCCTGAAGAAATAAAACCTGAAGAAATTAAGGGACGAAGAGATTTAAGAAACGATCTTACAATTACAATAGATGGTGCAGATGCTAAAGATTTAGACGATGCAATTAGCGTTAAACGTCTAGATAATGGCCATACGGAATTGACAGTAAGTATTGCAGACGTAAGTTATTACGTAAAAGAAGGCTCTGCGCTAGATAAAGAAGCTTATGATAGAGCAACGAGTGTATATTTAGTAGACCGTGTTATTCCAATGATTCCACACCGTTTAAGTAATGGTATCTGTTCATTAAATCCTGAAGTAGATCGTTTAACGTTAAGTTGTCGTATGGAAATAAATGAGCGTGGCGAAGTGGTGAATCATGACATATTTGATAGTGTTATTCATTCAAACTATCGTATGACATATGATGCAGTGAATCAAATTATTACCGAAAAAAATACAGAAGTGCGTCAACAATACAGTGAAATTGTCCCAATGTTAGATTTAGCACAAGATTTATCTAATCGACTTATCCGTATGCGTAAACGTCGTGGTGAAATTGATTTTGATATTAATGAAGCAAAAGTGTTGGTCAATCAAGAAGGACTACCTACAGATGTAATAATGCGAGAACGTGGTGAAGGAGAGCGTTTAATTGAATCATTTATGTTAGCAGCCAATGAAACAGTTGCTGAACATTTTAACAAATTAGAAGTGCCATTTATTTATCGTGTTCATGAACAACCAAAATCAGATCGATTACGCCAGTTCTTCGACTTTATTACTAATTTTGGTATTATGGTTAAAGGCACAGGTGAAGATATTCATCCTTCAACATTACAATCTATCCAAGAAGAAGTTGAAGGTCGTTCTGAGCAAATGGTTATTTCAACAATGATGTTACGTTCGATGCAACAAGCACATTATGATGATACAAATTTAGGTCATTTCGGCTTGTCAGCAGAATATTATACACATTTTACTTCCCCGATTCGTCGTTATCCAGATTTAACTGTTCATCGCTTAATTCGTAAGTATCTTGTCGATCACTCTATGAATCATAAAGAGATGCATAAATGGGAAGAAACATTACCAGAATTAGCAGAACATACATCCCAACGTGAACGTCGCGCAATTGAAGCAGAGAGAGATACAGATGAGTTGAAGAAAGCAGAGTATATGATTCAACATATTGGTGATGAATTTGAAGGTATTGTAAGCTCTGTTGCCAATTTTGGTATGTTCGTTGAATTACCAAATACAATAGAAGGTATGGTTCATATTTCTAATATGACAGATGATTATTATCAATTTGATGAACGACAAATGGCGTTGATAGGTGAACGACATGCTAAAGTGTTTAGAATTGGTGATGAGGTAAAAGTTAAAGTTACTCATGTAGACGTAGATGAACGCATGATAGATTTCCAAATTGTTGGCATGCCATTACCTAAAAATGATAAATCACAGCGTCCTGCTCGTGGAAAAACGATTCAAGCTAAAACGCGTGGTAAATCTTTAGATAAATCCAAAGATAATCATCATAAAAACAAAAAGAAAAAACGTAAACAACGTAAGGGTAAAAATCAACGTCAACGTGATAAACAAAGCGCAACTAAGCATAAACCTTTTTATAAAGATAAAAATATTAAGAAAAAAGCGTGTCGTAAGAAAAAATAATCAGCAAAGAGGTGACATACATTAATGGCCAAGAAAAAAACAAAATCACCAGGTACGTTGGCTGAAAACCGTAAAGCAAGACATGATTATAATATTGAAGATACCATTGAAGCAGGTATTGCGCTTCAAGGTACAGAAATTAAATCGATTCGACGAGGTAGTGCGAACTTAAAAGATAGTTATGCACAAGTGAAGCGTGGAGAAATGTATATTAATAATATGCATATTGCTCCATACGAAGAAGGAAATCGTTTTAATCATGATCCATTACGATCAAGAAAGCTGTTATTGCATAAAAAAGAGATTATCAAACTCGGCGAACGTACAAGAGAAATTGGATATTCGATTATTCCTTTAAAATTGTATTTAAAACATGGACAATGTAAAGTTTTATTAGGCATAGCTCGTGGTAAAAAACTGCATGATAAACGTCAAGCATTGAAAGATAAAGCAATGAAACGAGATGTTGATCGTGCAATGAAAGCCCGTTATTAAGCATAATTGTTGCTTAATCGGGCTCTATTTGTTATGATAAGTAAAGTTGTTTAAATTAAACTGTATCTTATATTTTATTATATTGCGGGGGCGTTTTTGGATTCGACAGGGGTCCCCCGAGCTTATTAAGCGTGTCGGAGGGTTGTCTCCGTCATCAACACATTCGGTTAAATATAACTGACAAATCAAACAATAATTTAGCAGTAGCTGCGTAATAGCGCTCTGCATCGCCTAACAGCATTTCCTATGTGCTGTTAACGCGATTCAACCCTAATAGGATATGCTAAACACTGCCGTTTGAAGTCTGTTTAGATGAAATTTAATCAAACTAGCATATTGTTGGTTGTCTATTGCTTACCAATATGCGAAATGAATCAATAGACTACACACGTAGAAAGATTTGTATCAGGACCTCTGGACGCGGGTTCGAATCCCGCCGCCTCCATCTCATAGCTTGTAACCCTATTGGTTGCAAGCTTTTTATTTTTATTGCCCCAGTATAGCCCCAAATATGCCCAATAAAAATGCACCCTATAATTAAGATGCAATATTTTTGTATAAAACTATTTCATTTTTATCATTGTGAATTTCAAGGATAATATCATGAATTTTATCATCTTCACTATAAGTATCTTTCATTTCATTATATTTAAAATATTCTAACTGTCTATTTGTTGAGTGATCAATAATTATTATATCTTTTCTTAAATAGTCACATTTTATTTCATAATCTGTTTCATTTATAATATTCCAGTTAAAAATTTTCATTTCATCACCTCATAAATATTTTACAATTTCTTTTTGTGTACTAGGATATAAATGTCCGTAACGTGTACTTATTTCTTCAATAGATAATGTCCTAATCTTTGTGCAATAACCATTAAACTAGTACCGTGATTAATCAAAAGTGACCCATGACTATGACGGATTTCATGAATTACAATTCTAGGAAAATAATTAGTTTAGACGATGTGTTTATGTCGAAAAAGATTATTGTGCGTTGAGAAGAATTTTTAAAAAGGGGCTTTAAATATTTTGGAGTTTTTGTACGTTTGTAAAAAAATCATAGATATTCTAGTTGCTTTAGCAACAGTTTTTGAAGAAAAAACAGCTAAATTATTAGTTAAAATCACAAAGAAAGAGAAAAAATAGAATACGGCATTTATATCTAGAAATTTATTGTACATTGAGAAATATACTTAACTAAATTTGTAAATTAATGTCTACATAGCGTGAGCTATTAAGTAGACCATTTGATAATAATTGGGTTTGTTAAGAATTCTGAGATTCAATGTCAGTAAAGTAATTAGGAGGTTTGATTTATAAATGTATCGCTATGATATTACACATATTATTGCTCTGATTTTGAATATATTTTTTATAATATTTATGCCATTAACTTTTAAATATGGGAATGTATATATAACGATTATCTGGATAATACTTGGAGCGATAAATGCAATTTATATTTATCGTAAGAATACAAAAATGAAAAAAGATCAAAGCAACAAAAAATAGTTGAGATAAAGCAAATAATAGGTTTTGGTTAATCTAATTTTTTATTAGTTTTGGGAATTACATATAAAAGTAAGATACAAAGAATTATGCTTTGATAGACCATAGTAATATATTTTCTCTCTTGATTATCAGAAAAAATATATCTAAAGCTATAGGGATTATAGAGAAGTAAAGACTATAACTGAAAAAATGTTTTATATACTTTCCACAAATGATTTGTCCTTTGTCCCAGTTATGTTGAGTTTTTATTGATTTTTTTGTTCTAAATCCGTAGAAGCGGTTTATCTTTTTAGGTGGGTTTTTAATAATTA
>OAZX01000594.1_pt1 | contig 15966 bp, 5 predicted proteins | sample 1495341 | NCBI WGS metagenome assembly OAZX01 (sample SAMEA2580119, study PRJEB22360) | human gut metagenome | biome: human gut; feature: human-associated habitat; material: faeces | place: Denmark | collected 2008/2010 | reverse complement strand
TATAAAAGCCTAGGTACAAATTAATGTCCTAGGCTTCTCTTATTCTTAACAATCGATGAACGGATTGAAAATAAACTAATAACACTTATGTTTAAAACGAATCTTTGTAATCACCGTGGAACAACGAATTGAATTCAAATTCTGTTCCACTAAATTTAAAATGTATAATTATTCTTTTTTATCTTGTAATGCATTTTTATTATTTTTTAAGTCATCTTCAGTAACAACTCTTAAATTGTTATTGACAGTTGCGCCGCCTTCAGCATCAAATTTTCCTTCTTCAATATCATCTTGTGTCTGATCATTTTTGCCAATAATTTTAGACTTTTCTTCTTCTAAAAATTCTTTAGGATTACTTTTGATACGTTCAACATAATCTTTAGGGTTCTTCTTAACTTCTTGAATTGTTTCATTAGCTTTATTACCTATTTGAGTTGCTAAATCTTTAGCGCTAGATTTATATGATTCAGGATTTTCTTTATATTTATTATATTCTTGTTTAAGTTTATCTCGACTTTCTTTACGTGATAATGCTACAGCAGTAATTGCACCACCAATGCCTAATGCAATTTTAAATAAATTAGTACTTTTTCCCATTTTACATCTCTCCTTTGTTAGTTCTTAAGATTATCAAAATCTATTTGTGTTAACAAACGGTAACTACCCAAATCTAAATTATGATCTAGTTCTAGTTGAGCAATCTTTATGCGTTTCAATTCTAATACCTCATTTTCGATACTATGAAACATTCTTTTAACTTGATGATATTTTCCTTCGTAAATAGTGACATGTGATACATAATTATCAACTTTCTTTAAAATTGCAGGCTTTAATTTTCCATCTGATAATTCTATTCCGGATTTAAATTTATCAATATCGAATTGAGTTATTGGGTGTTTTGAATAGACTTCATAAGTCTTTGAAACATGCTTATTGGGATTCATTACTTCATGATTAAACTGTCCATCATTTGTAACAAGGAGTAATCCTTCTGTATCTTTGTCCAAACGTCCGACCGGAAAAATATTTAAATGTGCATATTCAGGTATCAAATCAATAATAGTAGGATGCACCTCATCCTCTGTCGCTGAAATATAACCTTTTGGTTTGTTTAACATGATATACACTTTGTCGATATAACTAACTACTTCATCATTTACCATTATCTCATCAGAATTAGGATTAACATGAAGTTTAGGTAACTTAACTATATTTTGGTTGACTTTAACAGATCCTTTTTTGAGTAACTGTTTAACTTCTGATCGCGTTCCAACACCCATATTAGCTAGAAATTTATCTAATCTCATCGCAACATCTTCACTTTACGTCTTATTTTAGCGGGAATATCACCTAAAAATTCATCAGCTAATTTAGTCTTGATTGTAATACCACCATAAATGATTGCTCCCACAATGACACCAATTGCAACAATAATCAAGTAATTAAATCTAGTTGGTTCCAAGAATAATCTTAAAATGAAGAAAATCACCTCAACCCCAATCATCATGATGATTGAAATTAGAATAATCTTAGCTAAATGTATCCAACTGTAACTAAATTTAAAGTTTGCATATTTTTTAAGAATATAGAAATTGCAACAAATTGCAAATAATAAAGCTATTGCTGTACTTAATACAGCGCCAGGTGTGTGTAATAACATAATTAAAGGATAATTGAGAATCAGTTTAATTAAAACAGATCCTAAAATAACAAAAACTGTTAGTTTTTGTTTATCGATACCCTGTAACATTGATGCTGTAACACTTAATAATGAAATTAAAATTGCAACAGGAGCATAATAAAATAATAATCTACTTCCATCGAAATTTGGATCGTGACCGTGAACAACTGGATCAAAACCATAGAATACTGTGAACAAAGGTTGCGCTAATGCCATGATACCAATACTAGCTGGAACAGTAATGAACATTAAAACTCCAATCGAAGTTCTAATTTGTCGATGCATCTCTGCATATCTACCTTCTTCATAGGTTTTAGTTATAAATGGTATTAAACTGACAGCAAATCCAGCACTTAATGATGTTGGAATCATTACTATTTTGTTTGTAGACATGTTTAACATGTTAAAGAATATATCTTGCAAACCAGGTTTGACACCTACAAGGTTAAGCGCACCATTATGAGTAAACTGATCGACCAAATTAAATAGTGGAAAATTCAAACTTACTATGACAAACGGTATACTATAAGCAATAATTTCTTTATACATTTTCCCGTATGAAACATTTAGATTCGCTGTATCTGAGTCGACCATTTTTTTAATATTTTTTCTTCTTTTAATCCAGTAATACCATAATGTAAGTATTCCTGCGATTGCACCTATTGCAGCTGCAAACGTTGCAATACCATTTGCCTGAAGAACTGTACCTCCAAATACATTGAGCGTTAAATAACTACCTACTAAAATAAATACAATTCTTGCAATTTGCTCTGTAACTTCTGACACTGCAGTAGGTCCCATCGATTTGTATCCTTGAAATATTCCTCTCCAAGTTGCGAGAACTGGAATAAATATAACTACCATACTTATTATTCTAATAATCCAAGTGATATCAGCTACTGTCCATCCACTATTACCATGAGTATTACGTGATAAGGTTAGTTCAGCTATGTATGGTGCTAATAAATATAAAACTAGGAAACCTACAATTCCTGTAATACTCATGACTACAAAACTTGATTTATAAAACTTCTGACTGACCTTATATGCACCTAGTGCATTATATTTAGCAACATATTTTGACGCGGCAAGCGGAACACCAGCTGTTGCTATAGCTATAGCTATATTGTATGGTGCATAAGCATAAGTAAAAGGTGCCATGTTGGCTTGTCCACCTATTAAAGCAGTAAACGGAATAATAAATAAGACACCTAATACTTTTGTAATTAAAATACTTATTGTAATTAAAAAGGTTCCACGAACCATTTCTTTACTTTCACTCATAACCTATCTTCCTATCTTAATAATTATTAATGCTTGTCAGTTCTATTTTTACTGTTAAACTCATTATCTTGCATTACTTTAAAATATATCACAAAATAATAGTTGTTTGTCCTATAAAGATAACTTTAATTAAAATCAATATGGACTTTAATAGACTCTCAACTTCAATTTTAATATTATTTGCCAAGTTTTATATTATAATTATTATCTTAAGCTTTGTCATCCTATTCCATTTACAATAATTAAGATAAAAAGGTGTGGAGGTTATCATCATGTATCAAACAATTGTTATCGGAGGTGGCCCAAGTGGGGCTATGGCTGCGGGTGCTGCAAGTGAAAAAAATAAATCAGTTTTATTAATCGAAAAGAAAAAAGGTCTTGGACGGAAACTAAAAATCTCAGGTGGTGGTCGTTGCAACGTAACTAATAGACTTCCATATGATGAAATCATAAAAAATATTCCGGGTAATGGTAAATTCCTATATAGCCCTTTTTCAGTTTTTGATAATCTTTCTATTATAAATTTTTTTGAAACCCGTGGAGTCAAACTTAAAGAAGAAGATCATGGTAGAATGTTTCCAGTTTCAAATAAATCTCAAGATGTTGTTGATGTGCTTATTAACCAACTCAAAGAAAATCATGTTGAGGTTAAGGAAGAAACACCAGTTGTCAGTGTTTCCTATGACCATAATTTTAAAGTTAAAACACAAATAGGTGAATTTGAAAGTCACAGTTTAATTATTGCTACAGGCGGTACATCAGTGCCTCAAACCGGTTCTACTGGAGATGGTTACAAATTTGCAAAATCTCTAGGTCATTCTATAACAGAATTATTCCCTACTGAAGTGCCTATCACTTCATCAGAAACTTTTATCAAATCAAATCGCTTAAAAGGGTTAAGTTTAAAAGATGTTAATTTATCGGTCTTAAAGAAAAATGGTAAAAAAAGAGTAAGTCATCAAATGGATATGATATTCACACATTTTGGAATTAGTGGTCCTGCTGCTCTTAGATGTAGTCAGTTTGTTTATAAAGAGCAGAAAAATCAAAAAAAGAAAAATATCCATATGCAATTAGATGTTTTTCCTGAACTAAACGTAGATCAACTATCTCAAAAAGTGAGAAAAATACTTAATGCAGAACCAGATAAATATATTAAAAATAGCTTGCGAGGATTAATAGAAGAGCGGTATTTATTGTTTATTCTCGAACAATCTGGTATTAATGATGAAATGACTGCACATCATTTATCAAATCAACAGTTTCAAACTTTTATTAATCTTCTAAAGACTTTTACCTTTACAGTAGATGGCACACTTCCATTAGACAAAGCTTTTGTGACAGGCGGCGGTATTTCTTTAAAAGAAATAGAACCAAAAACTATGATGTCTAAATTAGTGCCAGGATTATTTTTATGTGGCGAAGTCCTAGATATTCATGGATACACTGGAGGTTATAATATAACAAGCGCATTAGTTACGGGTCATGTTGCTGGAATGTTTGCTGGTGAATTTAAAATAGATCAAAACAAATAATTTTTATTATTAAACTTATCTAGATTGTACATAAACTAATTCATAAATAGTATTTCTTAATATTTCCACAACATAACCACCATTACAATTAATAATTTGTTATTAGAACGTGATAAAGGTATTCAACTCCATTAAATTTATAATTATTATATTTCACATATAGATGGTAAATATTAATAACTACCTTAAATGAACTGATTTAGTATTGAAAAGAATTTACATTTTGCTATTCTTAAAAGACGTATAATAATAGATTAGCGTCGATTTTATATTGAATATCTAAAAATACTCCCTTCAAAGTTTTCATTATATTAATGTCTACTTTGAAGGGAGTTTATCAATTGATATCTCCGGTTTTGTGATTTATAAATTTAGTCATTTACTTTTTTATCTTTTTTCTTTTTACGTGAGGACATGATTGCTAAACCAGATATTAAAGTAACTCCTGCTAATGGTAGTGATTTATCAGCATTTCCTGCCTCTGGTAGAGATTTAATTGTATTATTCTCGGAACTATAACATTGATTAGATTTTTCCGTCATAGATGTTGATGAACGTTGACTACTCAATATTTTATCTTCTCTTATTTGTATTGACTTAAGTTTTTCAATCGTTTCGTTAACTATTTCATCAACTTCTTTATTTGTGGTTACTTTATTAAGTTGACTTAAAGCGTTACTAACAATTTCATTTATCAATGTACGAGCATTTTGTTTCACTCTAGTACTAGCACTTAAATTTGCATTTATCATTTGCTTTACATGGTCTGCTTCTAATTCAATTTCCTTCGATGCTTTAGCTTTTTTACGTACAATTGAGTTTAATTTATCCGCTTCAACTTTAAAGTTTCGGACAATTGTTTCAACTGAAACAAATGTTTCAGCTTCGTCAATCTGTTTATGTGTACGATTGATTAATGCTTTAAGTTTACTTACAAATATTTGTTTTTCTTCGTTAGTCGCTCTAGAAGATATGTCATTAATTTTATCGTCACTATATCCATCAATGTATGCTTTAGCTTCTAATTTTTTATGTGCTTGAATTTCAATCGAGTCTATTAAAGATATACTTTCTTTTAATGCAGCGCTCACTGATTCATTATTTTGAGATTGATGAATATGATTAATAGCTGATTTTAAAGCTTGTTCTAATTCATTGATAGCTGATTGCTTTTCTTCAATAGTAGCTTCTTGACTTTGTTTAAATTTATTTAATTTTTTATCTGCTAGTTCTTGAATTTCTGCTATAGCTTCAGGCTTTTTAATGGCAATGACAGAAATTTTATTAATTTCAGAATTTGCTATTTCTTTAGCTCTATTAACAGCTTCATTTGTTAATGCTTGGTCAATTGAAACATTTGCTTGTGTTAGAGTTGTGTCTAATTGATTTAATGCGATATCTTTTTCTTCTTTAGTCGCTTCTTCATTATCATTAATTAATCCGCGAATAACTTCTGCTTTTTGATGAATTTCATTTCTTGCAGCTGATTTAATTTCAATAACAGGTAGTATTTTAGAAATTTCATCAATACTTTGTTTTTTAATATTTTTAACTTCTTCATTTGTTTGAGCTTTATCTATTGCTTCGGCTATTCTTGCTGCAGTTTTAATTAATTTATCGATAGCCGAGGCTTTTTCTTCAACTGTAGACTCTTTATTATTCTTTATTAAATCACGTTGAGTGTCTAGTTGAATAGTGATTTCATTTAATGCTTGTGGTTTGATAGTTGATATTGGTTTGATTTTATGAATAGCTTCAATCGTTTTGTCTTTAGTATCATAAACTTCTTGATTTTTATTAACATTATTAATTGTAATAAATGAATGATTTACTAATGTATCAACTTGTTTTAAAGCTTCTTCTTTTTCTTCTCTTGTCGCATCACTATTTCCATTAATTCGTTCTCTTTGAATTTCAGCTTGTGCATTGATTTCTTCAAATGCTTGTGGTTTAACTTGTACATCCGCACTGATTGCTTGTAACAATGTTATTGCGTTTGATTTTGTTCCAAGTACTTCGCTATCAGTGTTAGCTTCTCGTATTTTTTCATTTGCATCATCAACAATCGCCTTAACTTTATTCAGTGCAATTTGTCGTTCTTCTTCTGTAGCATATGGCGTATTATTGATAGAGGTGTTTAATTGACTCGCCATACCACTAATTGCTTTTCTGGCAGTTGGCTTTTGAGTTATGTTGATAAATATACTATTTAATTCATTTAATCCAAATAATTCATCTTGCGCAACTTGTATATCTTTTCGGTCTTTTTCAATGGCATTGAATACTAAAGATAATTGTTCTTTTACATGATTAATCGCATCATTACGTTCCTCGTGAGTAACATCTGCAGTATTTTCAAAAGTTTTAATCAATTGTTTAGCAAGTGCATTAAGTACAGAACGTGCTACCGCTTTTGTATCTACACGTGGTAAAATAGTTTTCATTTTTTGGGAAACTTCATTATAAATATCATCAACTTCATTATTTGTGTGCGCAAGACCAATTTGTTTTTTTGCATCTAAAAGTATTTTATTTAACTTACTATTAGCTTCTTGAAGTTCATCTTCAGTTGCATCAGGATAACCATTAATTATAGCTTCTTGAGTATCTGAAACATCATATAATTTTAATATAGCATTTTTCTTTTTATTATATTCTGGTCTGTATTCAGTTATGTTATTCAACCCAGAAGTTTTAGCATTATCTACTTCATTATCTGTATTAGCTTGATTTATAGAATTAATGATTTCTTTAACCTGTTCATCTAAATGTTGTAAAGCATTGTCTTTTTCCTCTTGTGTAGCACTAAATTCTTGCTCTATTTCATCAATTTTGTTTTGTTGCGCTTTAACAATTTCAGCTACTGCATTACGTTTTTTACTAAAATCTGGTCTGAAGTTATTGATTTGATCTAAACTATTTTGCTCAGCATTTTCAACTTGCTGATTAGTTTGAGATTGATTTACATCATTTTTGGCTTTTTCATGAATTTGATTTAACTGATTTAAACCCTCTCTTACTTCATCATGAGTTGCATTTTGTGTTTGATTAATTTCAGTTTTCTTTTTTTCTACTGCGCTTTCAATTTTAGATTTGGCAGTAGGTTTTTTAACTACAAGTGGTTGAATATCTCTAATTGTACCTATACCTTTGTTCTTTTCTACATTCACTTGGTTGGTATCTGGTGCATCCTCAATAGCTTGATTTGTTGTCTCGACAACGTGATTTAAATTGTCACTAGCAACTAATTTTTCTTCAGTCGTTGCTTCATCATTACTATTAATTTGTAGGTTTTTCTGCTCTTTTTCAGCATTTACATCAGCTTTAGCTTTATCTTTAACTGTAGTAGCAGGTAATATATTTTCAATTTCAGCTATTCCGTTTACTACAGTCTTTTCTACATCATCATTGGTTTGACCTTTATCTATTTTAGCTATGGCTTTTTTAAGAACTTCTTGTAGTTTTGCACTTGCTTCCTGTCTTTCTTCAATTGTTGAATTAGGATGAGTTGCAATAGTACTTTGTTGTTGGTTAGCTTTTTCATTTAATCTGTGACGCCCGGTTGCTTTTGTTTGTGGATGTGGTTGAATTTGCTCTATATCTTGAATACTACGTGTTTTCGCATTATCTACATCTTTATTTGACTGTGCTTGATCAATATTTACTTTAGCCTGATTAAGTAATTGGTTTATTTTATTTAATGCTTCAGTTTTTTCTTCATTCGTAGCTTCTTGGTTCTCTTGTATTTCTTGAGTTTGTGAATTAAATGCTTCTTGGATTGCATTTAAAACATCTCGTTTCTTACTAACTTGTGGTACAATTTCCTCGATTTTTGGTCTAGCTTTATCTAAAGCTTGATCAACCTCGTTGTTATGATCTACATTAGCAATTTCATCTGATGTGGAAGTTAGTACATTTTGAAGCAATCTATTAGCTTCAGCTTTTTCTTCTAGTGTTGCATCAGGCGTATTTTCAATAATTTTCTTTTGATTATCAATGAATTGATTTAATTGGTTTTTAACGTTTTGTTTCTTGATAACTTCAACTTGAACAGCGTTAATATTTTGAACAGCTTGATTTTTAATATTATTAACTTCATCAGTAGTGTGTGCTTTTAGGATATTAGCATCTGCTTCTTCTTGAAGACGATCAACTTTATTATTTGCTTCTTCTTTTTCTTCTGCTGTCGCATTTGGTGTTTGATCTATTATAGCGTTTTTATTTTTAGCTTCGCTAGCTAGAGCTGCTAATGCATTAGTTTTGACTGCTGTACTTGGTAATATTTGGCTAATACTCGTGTTACCACTATTTTTAGCATCATTAACTAATTGTGTAGTTGTAGCATTAGTAATATTGTTAATAGCATCAATTTTAGCTACATTAACTCTATCTATAGCGGCTGATTTTTCTTCATTAGTTGATTTATTATTTGCATTGATAGTATCAATTTGACTTTGCGCATCTTGTTCAATTTCTTGTTTAGCATTACGTTTAATTATAGTCTCAGGATGGACCTCAGAAATTTTAGCAATTCCATTATTTTCCGCAATTTTCACATCATTATTTGAGTGTGCCTGTGATACTTGATTTAACGCTTCATTCTTTACTTCTTCTAATTTGCCAAGTGCTATTTGTTTTTCTTCTAGTGTCGCATCTTGATTTTGATTTATTAAAGTCGTTTGTTCCGCAGCTTTTTTTCTAATTATTTCATTAGCCTTTGGTTTTACAATTACAATAGGTTCAACATTTCTTATTGTTTCTAATATATTATTTTTTTCGTCTGTAACATTTTGATTTGCTAAAGCTGCTTGTATTCTATCATTGACTCCATTTGTTTCTTGATTAAGTCTCTCAAGGGCTTCTTGTTTTTCTTCTGTTGTAGCATTTTGATTCTGGTCTATTGTCGACCTTTGTTGACCTATTGCTTGAGCAATGTCTGCTTTAGCTTGTGTTTTAGTTTGAGTTGACAACACAATACGTTGTAACTTTTGCTTACCATCTTCTAAATTCTCATCCACTAACGCATTTGTATTTGCACCATTAATATTGTTACGTGCTTGTGCTAACGTATCATCTATAGATTGTATTGCCGTATTTTTCTCTTCAGTAGTTGCATCTTGATTGGCTCTTATATCTGATTTTTTACTTTCAGCTAGATTAGTCAAAATATTAATGGCATCTTGTCTTTTATGTGCATTTGCATTAATCAATTTAATTGCAGTGATAGCTTGTGCTTTTACGTTATCAACTTGATTATCTTGTGTACTTTCATGAATTTTTTGAATTTGTTCATTTAATTTTTGGGTCACTAATTGCTTTGCAGCCTCTTTTTCATCATCAGTAGCATTACCATCATTACCTATTAACGTCTTTTGATTATTAGCTTCTTGAGTCAAACTATTTATAGCAGTCGGTTTTTTGATCACATTGGGTTGTACACTCTTGATTGTAGCAATACTATTTGTTTTAGATTCATTTACTTCTTGAGTACTATGTGCATTATTAATATTTTGTATTGCTTGTGCTAATCCAGCATTGACTCTATTTGTTGCCTCTTGCTTTTCTTCTTCGGTTGCATCAGGCGTGTTATTAATTTGGATTAATTGTTCTTGAGCTTTGTCATTTATTTCTTGCTTAGCATTTGTTTTAGTTTGAGTTGATGGTTGAATATTGTTTATTTTTTCTAACCCATTGGTTTTAGCACCATTGACTTCCCTTTCAGTATCACTATTTGTAATATTAGATTTGGCTTCAATTTTCGCTTTTTCAACCAGCTTTCTAGCCTCTGCTTTTTCTTCATCTGTTGCATCGTTGTTACCATTGATGATTGTAACTTGTTGCTCAGCTTTTTTATCAATAGCCGTTTTTGCATCTGTTTTAATTGTTGTTGCTGGTATTATGGTAGCAATCTCATTCATGCCGTTATCTTTAGCATTATCAACTTGATTATTAGTTTGCGCTTGATTGATATTTGTTATAGTTTTATTTTTACTAATCTCAAGAAGTCGTTTGGCTTCATCTTTTTCTTCATTAGTTGCATCTTTGTTATTATTAATTAACTCTGTTTGTGAAATAAATTTAGTTTGTAACTCTTGGAGCGCATCAGATTTTCTAGTTGGATTAGCATGAATCGTTTCTAATTCTTGAAGTCCAATATTTTTGTGCTGTTCAACTTCATTGTCACGTCTATCTTGATTTATTAGATTCTTAACTTCATCTCTTTTACCATTCAATCTTTGAATTGCATCTTGTTTTTCTTCTTCTGTAGCATTGGGCGTTGCATTGATTTGACGCTTTAAATCCTCAAACTTTGAATCTAATTCCACTCGAGCGGATGGTTTTTTTGCAACATTTGCTTGAATATTAGTTATCGTATCTATAGCCTCAGTTTTTGCATCAGATACTTGTTGGTTTGTTTGCGCTTGATCAACTTTGTTGTATCCTGCATCTTTAGCTATTTTTAATTTATCTAATGCTTTTTGCTTTTCTTCATCTGTTGCATCTGGTGTAGTGTTGATAGTATTACTTTGCTCATTATATTTATTATCGATACTTTGTTTAGCATCAGATTTTTTGTGCGCATCTGGCATAACTAATTCAATTTCATGAATGCCGTTAGATTTAGCTTGTGCGACACCATTGTTACTATGTTCATTTTGAATTGCTGTTCTTGCTTCATTTGATTTTTGATTTGCCAATTGAATAGCCGCTTCTTTTTCCTCAGTTGTAGCAGTTTGATGCGTTTGAATTTGATTAATCTGTTGCGCGAGTTTTTGATCAATATCTTTTTTTGCTTTTGACTTAACAGCGGTTGCTGGTAAAACGTTAGCTATTTCATTTATTCCTGCTACTTTAGCATTTTCAACATCATTATTTGAAGATAAGGAGTTAATATTATCTAATGATTTTTGTTTTGTAGCGATAACTAAATTGTTGGCGACCTCTTTTTCTTCATCTGTAGCATTATCATTATTATTAATAAATTGCGTTTGTTGTGTTGCCTTTTGTTCGATTGCATTTCTTGCAGACTCTTTCTCAACAACTTGTGCATTAATTCGAGATAAAGAAGTTATCGCGTCGTCTTTGATAGTTTTGACACCTTGGGTTGTATGTTCTGCATTTATTTGTGCTTGAACTCTTGCTAATTCAGCACTTACTCTATTTATTGCCTCTTGTTTTTCTTCATTAGTTGCATCAGGCGTGTTTTGAATATGATTAATCTGTTCATTTGCTTTATTCTGTACTGCTTGTCTAGCTTCAGATTTCACAGTAGTTGCTGGTGTTATATTTTCTATTTTATTTATTCCATTAGTTTTCGCTTCATTTACTTGATCTCTAGTACTATTGCGTTGAATATTATCTTTTGCTTCAATCTTAGCTTCTTCAATTTTACGATTCGCTTCTTGAATTTCTTCATCTGTAGCATCATTTATTCTTTGAATTTTTATTTTCTTATCAGCTGCTTTAATATCAATATCATTTTTAGCATTTCTTTTAATTGATGTATCAGGTGTAATTGCATTTATGCTTTGTCTACTATCACTCACAATACCATCAATTTGATTATTCGTTGTAGCATTATCAACCTTACTAATTACATTTTGCTGTGATGCATTAACTAAATTATTTGCGACTTCCTTCTCTTCAGTTGTAGCATCATCATTATTTTGTATAGTTTGTTTATGTTGTTGAACAATATCATTAATCGTAGTTTTGGCTTCTTGCTTTTTCCTAACATTAACTTGTGTATTTTGAATATTTTGAATTCCACTAGTAAGTGCTGTATCCACATTTTGATTTGTTTGTGCTTGATTTATGTCGTTGAGTGCAGTTTCCTTTGCTTGTGTTAATCTAGTTAACGCATCTTGTTTTTCATCTTGAGTTGCATGAGGTGTTGAATTTAACTCAGCTTCTTTTTCTTGGAACTTTTGATTTACTTGGTCTCTAGCTTGTTGCTTTTTAGTGAAATTAGTCTGTATTTTACTGATATTACTTATACCTATATTTAAGGCGTTGTCGACATTTTGATTAGAAGCAGCCTGTGTAATTTGTTCATCAGCTAAATTTTTAGCATCATTCAAACTTTGAATTGCTTTTTGTTTTTCTTCTATAGTGCCTTCATTATCAGAATTAATCGCACTCTGCTTTTCATTTGTTTTAGCAATCAATGCTTGTCTGGCTTGAGGTTTTTTTTGAACATTGACATTAGTTTGAGTAATAATTTGTTCTGCATTACTAAGTTCTTGATCAACATCATCATTAGAATTTGCTTGGTTGATATGGGTAATGCCATTGGTAACAGCTTGCGAAACAGCACTGACAGCTTCTTGTTTCTCTTCAGTGGTAGCATCAGGTGTTTGAGCTATTGCTGACTTTTTCTCGTTTCCTTTTTGTTCTAATATTGTTTTTGTATTATTTTTCTTAACTGCGTTAGGTTGATCTTGATTAATAGTATTTATGCCATTATTCTTAGCTTCAGAAACTTGCTGAGTTGACTGCGCTTGATTGATAGTTGCTATTGCGGCCTGCTTATGTGCTTCTACTTGATTTAATGCATCCTCCTTTTCTTCAGTTGTTGCCATATTATTTGAATTAATTTGTTGATTTTGTGCAATAGCTTTAGCTTCTACTGCTGCACGTGCATCCTCTTTAATCTTCGTTGCAGGACTAATAGCAGATATGATACCACTTCCAGTTGTTTGTGCTTGATCAACATCTCTATTAGTAGTTGCATTGGTAATATTTTGATTTGCAGTTATGACTGCTTCATTAACTTTACGCTCTGCATCAGCTTTTTCTTCAGTCGTTGCATTATTGTTTGCTTGAATTAAACGTTTTTGTTCATCCGCTTTAGCATTGATAGTTGCTATTGCATTTTGTCTTTTCACTGGAGTTAATGGTACTTGTTGTATCGTATTCGTTCCATTATTTTGTGCTTCAGTGACATCATCATTACCTTGTGCAGTGTTAATATTTTGAATTGCTTCATCTTTTGATCTATTAACAAGTGCGATAGCATCATTTCTCTCGTCTAATGTTGCTTGTGTATTATTGTTGATATCCTTAATTTTTGAATTTGCACTGTTGGTAACTGCCGCTCTAGCTTCTGCTTTTTTAGTTGGATTTGGAACATCTGTAGCTATTAATTTCGTACCATTGTCTCTAGCTTCATTTACAGTGGTATCTGTTTCTGCCTCACCTATTTTGGCGATAGCATCAGATGAATGTGCCTCAACTTGTCTAATCGCTTCATTTTGTTCTTCGGTAGTTGCCTCATGATTGTTACGTATAAGCGTCTTTTGTTGATCTGCTCTGTTATTCACAACTTGTCGTGCATTTGGTTTTGTTACTGGATGTGGAGTATCACTTTCTAGAGTATGTAATCCAGCCTCTTTGACTCTTTCAACACCATCATCTGTAAGTTCATCATCAATGTTATTAGAAATTTCATTTTTATGATTTTCAATTTGATCAACTAATGTATCTTTTTCTTCAGTAGTTAATTCTGTACTATCATATACAGCATCAGTCATTTCTTGAGCTTTATCATTAATTTCTCTCGAAGCACTCACACGATTTATTAGTGTTGTTTGTAATTCGTGTAACAAATCATCAATTTGAGTTTGAGAGTATCTTTGGTTAAAAGGTGTATTGTTTGTTTCTTCATCCAGAACAGTCTGAGCACGTTCTTTCAACTTATTATATTTATTATAAGAAGCAAGTGTATAGTTCGATGGGATGATATCCTTATTGACCTGTTCTGATAAATCGTCTTTATTCATGATGACATTAATACTGAAAGGTGTTTGTTGACCAGTAACAGTATTGTCATTAGTGTTAATGTAATATTCAGAAAATGTCTTATATTTAATTGCTTCATTGAAAGTCACTTCACGTGGCGTTGAGATGTTGACAGGTCTAAGCTTGTATCTAATATTTAGTATTTTATTGGGCAAGAATCTAGCAACATCCTGAGCACTTCTTCCTAAATTTAAACCATTACTACTAAACGTTAAAGTATGATTTTGTCTATCGAAATTAACTGAAAACGGATTTACCGTAGAATTAGGCACATTCCCGTTAACAAATGAAACTTCAGTTGAATTATCAACGTATTCGAAATTTTCTGGTAGTGTTACTTTATAAGTAAGTTCATTTTGACCTATAGCAGCAGCGAAGTTACCATTATTCTCTATACGAGTATTAACTTCAAATTCTTTACCATTCTTTACATTTTTGTTAACTTGTCTTGATTTCACATATAGATGTGAACCAGAATTAACACCAATTGTATCTATAAAAGAATAGTATCTATACTCATCATGTAGCTGTTGAATTCTTTTAAAATCTGAGTGTATTTCGTTCATAGGTAGAAATTGAACTTTTAACCTATGTACGTTATCAGGTAACTTGAATAAACGATATACGCCGCCTCCTTGAATATCAGTTGAAGCAATTTCTTGATTATTTTCTGCATTTCTTAAAACTAATTGAGTTCCACCTTTTCTGTTTTTAGCAGTCATTGTATTAAATGAAAATATTATCTCAGAATTAGGGTTCACTGAAAATTCTTTTTCTATACCGTTGAAACCATCATGATCATTCGGATCATTTCCTTTAATACGTCCTAAGGCTACGACATTATCTATTGCTTGATAATTTTTCGGATCGGCACTATCAAACACGCTTGTACGTTCTAACACACTATTTAATAAACCGACCTTACCACCATTAACCATTGTAAAGCCATTTAGACTATCAACTACCTTTACCTCAGGTCGAGAGCGATTAGTACTTGTCTTAATTCCTAAATCATCAAATGTAATTACAGTGTTAATGCCATTTGGACCTGTATTACTTAAATTTGGATCCGTATTTTGAGTTGTACTTGTCGTGTCATTTCCGCTATTTATATCTAATGATCTTTTCCCTCTTTTTTTAGGTTTACTTGATGATTCTGTTGTAGCTTTATTTTCTGGAATCGATGAATTTGAATGATTTGAGTTCGTGTGATTTGTTACATCTTCAGATTGGGCTTCAATATGATGTTTAGCCGGCTGATTAACATGTAACCCATCGTCACTCGTATCATTATTTTCATTGATATTGGTATAAGATGCTGTTTGAGCAGATTCAGCTTCTTCAGTATTTATTGCAATTGGTTGAGCGTTATGATTAGGAACATTTTGTGTTTGCTTATTTTCAGTAGATGAAGGTACTGTTTGCCCAGATAATGTATTTGTGGTTTCCTCACTTATAGGATTAGACTGAGATGTGTTTTCTAACCCTCCATCAGATTGAGCTGTAGTGTCATTATTTTGAGAAGGTTCCAGTTCTGATGCTGTTGCTTGCCCCGGATGAGCTAAAAATGCGACTGTAGCTATTAATGCTGAAAAAATACCTATATTAAATTTTCTAATACTAAATTTCTGTTTTCTAAATAGATTCATTAAATTGGCCTCCTAG
>OAZX01000593.1_pt1 | contig 16029 bp, 20 predicted proteins | sample 1495341 | NCBI WGS metagenome assembly OAZX01 (sample SAMEA2580119, study PRJEB22360) | human gut metagenome | biome: human gut; feature: human-associated habitat; material: faeces | place: Denmark | collected 2008/2010 | reverse complement strand
TTCAATTTTTCGTCAAATTCGAATACCAATGGTGGGAAGTTTGGAATTTCAACATCCATGATTTCGTCATCTGACAATTGTTTGATGTGTTTTACAAGGGCACGGATTGAGTTACCGTGTGCACCTACGAATACGTTTTTACCATCTTTAAGAGCTAGAGCGATTTTATCTTCCCAGAATGGAAGGACACGTTCCAAAGTAACTTTCAAGTTTTCAGCATCTGGAATTACTGAGTCAACAAGTGAAGCGTAACGACGGTCGGTGTGTGCTGAGTGCTCATCATCACGATCCATAAATCAAATTTCATTTCAGATTATAGATTAATTTACTGTCTAACCCCAGAAAGCATCTTCTACTGCTTGATCTGATGAAAAGAGCCAAACTTCCTTGATCTTTCCATCATCCATGCGAAAAAGATCAATACCATTCATGTTGAGTTCCTCGCCGTCTGGGCGAGTTCCAACAAAGGTCACATTGGCTGCTACAAGGTCAATATTTTCAGACACCCAGTTAGTCAATACTTTGAAGGTACCGTTTGTTTTTTCTGAAAATTGAGCCAAGTGTGCTCCAAGTGCTTCTTTTCCAACAACTGTACCGGAATTACTATGCTGACCTGGCTGGTGCCAGATGATATCATCTGCCATAGTCTCAAAAACAGCTGGAAAATCACCTGTTACAAGACCATTGTTATATGCATTGAAAATTTCTAAATTTACTGACATGAGTTACTCCTCGTTTCTTTTATTTATGATATAATTTTATCACTTACTAACAAAAAGAAAAGTAGGCACTTTATTGTTATATAGTATCAAATACGATACTATTATTGTCAAATAAGAGAATAATTTTAAAAAATTTGGAGGAATTATGGTAACCAAAGTCAGTGAATACGGAATTTGTCCTTTTGCCACGACGCAGCGTGTACTAACAGGCAAATGGGCTCTAGTCATCATCTATCAACTCAGTACGGGGACTAAGCGTTTTAATGAACTACAACGTCTAATTCCTGGCATTACCCAAACCATTCTAACACGACACCTCAGACAGCTCGAGAATGATAAAATCGTGGAGCGTAAAGTCTATGCTGAAGTTCCCCCACGGGTCGAATACAGTCTAACTGAAATGGGTAGAAAATTTCAAGGTGTCCTAGATGCCATTGAAAGTTGGGGACTGGAGTATATCGAAACTCTAGACTAATTATCTCCTCGGTTCATCTCACCTTACAAAGTGAGACGAACCGAGAGTCACTTCTCAAAAAAAGGCGGAATAAATCCCGCCTTTTATCTTTTATAATTATTTTCCGAGGTAGTATTCAGAAACAACATTCAATTTTTCGTCAAATTCGAATACCAATGGTGGGAAGTTTGGAATTTCAACATCCATGATTTCGTCATCTGACAATTGTTTGATGTGTTTTACAAGGGCACGGATTGAGTTACCGTGTGCACCTACGAATACGTTTTTACCATCTTTAAGAGCTGGAGCGATTTTATCTTCCCAGAATGGAAGGGCACGTTCCAAAGTAACTTTCAAGTTTTCAGCATCTGGAATTACTGAGTCATCAAGTGAAGCGTAACGACGGTCAGTGTGTGCTGAGTGCTCATCATCACGATCCATTGCTGGAGGCAATACATCATATGAACGACGCCAGATGTGAACTTGCTCATCACCAAATTGCTCAGCAGCTTCTGCTTTGTTTTTACCAGTCAAACCACCATAGTGACGTTCGTTCAAGCGCCATGATTTTTCAACTGGAACCCAAAGTTGGTCAGATGCTTCAAGAGCCAAGTTAGTTGTTTTGATCGCACGTTTCAATACTGAAGTGTATGCTTGGTCAAATTCGATACCAGCTTCTTTGATCAATTTACCAGCGTCGATAGCTTGTTGAGTACCTTTTTCAGAAAGATCTACGTCAGCCCAACCTGTGAAAAGGTTAGCTTTGTTCCATTCAGACTCACCGTGGCGAGCGAAAACCAATTTTACCATTAGTTATGTCTCCTTTTTATTTTGGGTTAAACCCATTTACTGTATCTATTCTACCCAAAAAACCTTGAAAAAGCTAGCAAAATCCAAAAAATTCTGTAAAATTCTATTGCTTCTTGTTTTGGCAAAAAGAGACGATATCAGAATTTCGTTTTAGAGGCTTTAGTCCGTCCAATATTTCCTTGTTTTAGGCCCCTTTTCATGCTAAAATGAGATGAAATAGTAACATTTTACTTTGTGATCTTTAAGGAGGATCTTATGGTTTCTACTGCTACAAAAGTTGGTCAGTTTACGTTTAATAACTGTCTTATGAATGCCGCTGGTGTTCATTGTATGACTAAGGAAGAATTGGCAGAGGTTGATGCTTCGGCTGCAGGTTCATTTGTCACAAAAACAGGAACACTTGAGGCCCGTCCCGGTAATCCTGAACCACGTTATGTGAATGTACCTCTTGGGTCAATCAACTCAATGGGATTGCCAAATAACGGTTTCGAATACTACCTTGACTATGTCATTGAATTACAAAAGCAACCCAATACAAAAAATCATTTTCTTTCTCTCGTTGGTCTTTCACCTGAGGAAACACACACCATTCTTAAAAAAGTTCAAGAAAGTGACTATGAAGGACTGGTTGAACTCAACCTTTCATGTCCTAACGTTCCGGGTAAACCTCAAATCGCTTACGATTTTGAAACAACAACCGAAATCCTAACTGAAGTCTTTTCTTACTTTACGAAACCTCTTGGTGTGAAATTACCACCATACTTTGATATTGTCCACTTTGACCAAGCTGCTGCCGTTTTCAACCAATTCCCACTTGTCTTTGTTAACTGTGTGAACTCAATTGGTAATGGCCTTTACATTGAAGATGAGTCTGTTGTCATCAAACCTAAGAATGGTTTTGGTGGTATAGGTGGTGACTACATCAAACCTACTGCCTTGGCAAACGTTCATGCTTTTTACCAACGTTTGAAACCTGAAATCCAAATTATTGGTACTGGTGGTGTAAAATCTGGTCGAGATGCTTTTGAACACATCCTTTGTGGCGCAAGTATGGTACAAGTTGGTACTGCCCTTCAAAAAGAAGGTGTCGCTATTTTTGACCGTATTACTAAAGAACTTAAAGAAATCATGGAAGAAAAAGGTTACGAAACTCTTGAAGACTTCCGAGGAAAACTTCACTACATCGACTAGTCTATAAAAAAAGTTTGGAAAATCTTCCAAACTTTTTTGTTATTTGATGAAGATTCTCTTATTAGACAAGACCATCATCATCGCGTTCATCCCAATCTTCAAAAGGGTCCTTGCCCTCTTTTTCAGCTTGAAGACGTTTCTGACGCGCTTCTTCAATTTGTTCTTCACTTGGCTTCATCAGTTTGCTAATAGCAACAATACCTGATAGTTTAATAACAGTAAAAACCAAAAGAAAAATCAGTACCACTGTTATGGTTTTCATAGATTTCCTTAACTTATTTCGTATAAATCAAAACCCCTAAAATCTTAGGGGTTTTTACATTATTTAACTGCGTCTTTAAGAGCTTTACCAGCTTTAAATGCAGGAACTTTAGAAGCTGCGATTGAGATAGCTTCACCAGTTTGTGGGTTACGACCTTGACGAGCAGCACGTTCGCGTACTTCAAAGTTACCGAAACCAATCAATTGTACTTTTTCACCTGCAGCAAGAAATTCTTCGATAGAAGCGAAAACTGCATCTACAGCTGCTGCTGAATCTTTTTTAGTAAGCTCAGTTGCTTCTGCAACTTTAGCGATCAAATCTTGTTTGTTAGCCATTGTAACAATCCTCCAATTTATTTCTAAGCGAATAGTTTTTTTTAGCGCTTGAACAAGTATTATCTTATCCTAAAAGACCTATGAGGTCAAGTAATAAACGCTAATTTAATCGCTTTTTTGCAAAAAGTAAAGGCTTTTTAATTTATTGTCTTATAGATGTCAAATTCGATACGGTCATTAACCAAATCTAGGCTTTGAGCACGTGCTGTTATCCCCTTCTCATTCTTCATAGACTGAATATTTAGGGTAACCTTTCCCTTCTTACTATCGATTGCGATGTAATCAGGAAGGTTAGTCGAACGTTTAATCATCTTAAGGACATCCGAAACAGGCAGTTTCAAGGTTCCAGCTGAAAGCTCAGAAACATGCAGTACAATTGCTCCTGATTCACTAACAACCGGCGTAAAATAGACATATAGAGGAACAGGATGACCTAAAACTTTATAGCTACTTTCAAAAACAATTTTAGAATTGGTAACCTTGACCTTGAAACGCATCTTATCAGTCGAATAATCCTGGGCAAAGCCTGTAAGAGCAGCGTCAAGCTCATCCTTAGTCATACTATATTTTCCAATTTTAGTTGCTCCCTTGGGTAGGGATACAGAACTTGTCGTCTCCACTGGTGTCATGATTCTATATGTCACAACACTTACTAAGGCTAGATTTAAGGCCAAGAGTCCTAAAAATAGCCACTTCCATATCTTACTCAACTGACCACTCCTTCTTTGTTTGGTTAATACGTTTCAAAATGGCATCTGACATAATTTGATAACCTGTATTATTTGGATGAAAATGATCATCCTCAAAAAGAGCATCGTTCAGGCTATCTTGAGAAGATTTACTAGACTGAGAGGTATCATCAGAACTTGTAACACCGCCCTTACCATCAATTCCCTTATAAAGCAAATCATTTACAGGAACAAAATACACATTATCGTACTCTTTGCACACCTCTTCAGTAGACTGGTTCCAATTATCTACAATAGTTTGCATTTCTGTCATCTCTGGAAAATTTAGATAAAAAGGATTGTAAATACCAACAATATAAATTGGCAATGTTTTATTATCCTTACGAGCTAACTCAATAATCTGTCCTAATCTCTTTTGATAGGCCTGAGCAGGCTTAGTGAAGGTGTCTACATTAAGATTAGTGATATTGTCCTTAATGACATGGATTACATCATTACCACCAACTGTGAGAGTCATCACTTTAGCCTTCTTGAGATCTCTTTGAATATCCTTCTTTTCTTGCATTCTCTTGAGAATTTGATTGCTCGTATTTCCTGCGATACCATAGTTGCGAGAAGTCACTTGCCAGTCAAAATCTGACTCTAAGGCCTGAGACAAAACAGGAACGAAGCCCCCTTGATTACTACTATCACCTACACCTTGCGTAAGGGAATCACCGATAGCAACATAGGTGACCTTTTCATTTTTAATAGATTTGATCTTATCTGCAATTTTTGATGACTGATGCGTACTAGGAACTACAAAAATGAAGAGGCCGACAAATAAGAGAAAAAGCAAGAAGAAGCCTACAAGGCTTCTAACTAATTCTGATTCTTTCCACTTATTCATAACGAACCATTACGGCAAAGGCGCCTTCACCAGTGTGCGTTTGAATGATGGAACCAGTCTCAAGGATTGAAATTGGAGCACCGAGAACCTCAAGTTTTGAAGCAAGCTCATGTGCCAAATCAGGCGTTCCTGCATAAGATATACCAATTTCTGCCACTTTGCGGTCCTTGATACTATCAATATAAGAATCTATCCATTTCGTGAATGTCTTAGCACCACGACCTTTAGCAATAGTATTCAACTGATAGTCTTTCAACTCCATAATGACACGGATATTAAGTAATGAAGAAAGAAGTCCTGTGACACGTCCAATACGACCGCCTTTGACAAGATTCTCAAGAGTAGAAACACCAATATAAAGTTCAGATTTATTTTTCACTTCTTCGACACGTTCTACAATCTCATCAAGACTAGCTCCTGCTTCAGCTAGTTTGGCTGCTTCAACAACTTGAAACTTGAGGCATTGATCCGTAAATCCTGAATCAATAACAGTTACATCTGCTCCTGAAAGGCTAGCACCCTGACGTGAAGCTTCACATGTCCCAGAAAGTGTGTGCATGATGTGAATAGCTACAATTTGTTCTGCACCTTCTTTGACAAGCTTTTCATATGTCTCAGCAAACAAACCTACTGGTGGTTGGCTTGTCTTAGGTAACTCTTTACTATGCTTCATCATATTCAAGAAACGGCCCTCTTCACGAAGATCACTATCTGAATAGATGACACCGTCCACCATAACCGACAATGGAACAACAGTGATATTATATTTTTCAACCAATTCTGGTTCAATCGTAATTGACGAATCGGTTACAATTCTGATTTTACTCATAATTTTCTCGCTTAACACAAATTTTTATTCTATTATAGCATGACTGGAAAGTTTTTCCCAAGTCTTTTCCTAAAGAGAGTCATCCACCTTTAACAAAGCTCTTGCTTGGCTCAAGGCAGCCTCCGTCACATTATCACCTGCTAACATCTTAGCGATTTCTTGCACCCTTTCCTCAGGTGTCAAGAGACGCACACGAGAGACAGTTGTCTCATTATCACTTTCCTTAGAGATAAAGAACTGATAATCAGCAATTGCAATAACTTGCGGAAGGTGACTGATGGCCAAAACCTGACCATGACTCCCAATCTTATGAATTTTCTGAGCGATGGCTTGGGCAACACGACCTGAAACGCCAGTATCAACCTCATCAAAGACGATACTTGTTTTGTCTTCTTTGCGGGCAAAGGCTGACTTAATCGCTAACATGAGTCGAGATAATTCTCCTCCTGAAGCAACCTTAACAAGCGGTTTAAAGCCTTCACCTGGATTGGTTGAGATGTAAAACTCAACCTGCTCATTGCCATCACGGTTAAATTTCCCTTTAGTAAAGGTAACTTTAAAATCAGCCTTATCCATGTAAAGGTCGCATAACTCGTTCTTAATCTCAGCTTCAAGGGCTGTAGCAATTTGATGGCGTGCCGTTTGTAGGGTCTCTGCAGATGCAAGCAGGTCTTTTTCAAGTTGCTTAAGCTCTTGTTCCATGGCATCTGACGAGCTGGAATTGCCAGTCAAAAGATTGTACTCTTTACTTGAATTTTCCAGATAATCTAGGACGTCATCAACAGTTCCACCATATTTACGAGTAATTGCATTAATCGTATCTAAGCGGTGTTCAATCTCTTGCAAACGCCCAGCATCAAAATCCAAATTATCCAAAAGGTCACCAAGTTGCTTAGTGACATCTTCAAGAACATAATAGGCTTCTGATAGATTTCCAGAGAGTTCTTTGTAATCAGAGTCATACTCTTCAAGAGACTGGAGGTCGTTCATAGCAGAACGGACATTTGAAAGGCTTGAAAAATCTTCATTATCCAGCATGACATAGGCATTGGTTAAGGTATCCGCAATCTGCTTATGGTTAAGAAGCTTGTCTCGCTCCTTCATCAATGCCAAATCTTCTCCTGATTTTAGAGAGACTGCTTCAATTTCTGCAATCTGAAAAGCTAGCATTTCAATTCGAGCCTTATGCTCCTGCTCATTTTTCTGCTTTTCAAGAACGGCTTTTCTTAACTCACGATAGCGGTCAAAATACTCTTGGTACTCTTTCTTAGTCTGGAAAAATTCCTTGTCACCAAAGGCATCAAGCATGGTAATATGCAGAGCAGTCTTCATAAGCTCTTCCTGGTCATGTTGTCCATGGATATCTACCAAGAAGTGCCCAACGGCTTTAAGTGTCGTTAAATTGACCATCTGTCCATTGATGCGACTAACACTTCTACCATTTTGGAAGATTTCACGACGGATAATCAATTCATCCTCGACAGGAATCCCATTAGCTTCCAAGATACTAACCAAGGCAGGATTTTGTTCGATTGAAAAGAAGCCCTGAATTTCAGCCTTAGATGCTGAATGACGGACGACTTCGCTAGAAGCACGTGCGCCCAACATAAGATTCATGGCATCTATAATAATGGACTTACCAGCACCTGTTTCACCAGTAAGGACGGTCATACCATTCTCAAAGTTTAGAGAAATCTCTTCAATAATTGCGAAATTCTTTATCGTAATTTCGAGAAGCATAGGCCCTCCTATTCTTCAACCCACTTAATGATTTGCCCCTGTAGTTCGATAGCTGCCAACTCTGACTGAGCTACCAAAAAGAGGGTATCATCGTCAGCAATGACACTAAAAATCAAATGCTTGTACTCATCCAAAAGGATCTTCTTGATGAGGCGGCTAGTCCCAGGTTGAACAACGATATTCATAAAGGCATGTTGACGATCAACACGCAACAAGCGTCGAGTCGCAACAGAAGTTCCACCCACTCGTCTAGGAGCAGTTGAGAGCCCATAGATGTATGAACCGTCTTCAGTTGGGACTTTGGTAATACCAATTTCATTGATATCACGCGATACTGTCGCTTGAGTAGCCTTTAATCCCTCATTTTGGAGTAATTTTACCAATTCTCCCTGAGTCGTAATTTTATTTTCTTGGACAATCTTTCGGATTAACTCCAAACGATCATTCTTCTTCATTCTTTTTAAACTCCTTATGTGCTTGTGCTACAACTTCCTTAATAGAGGTTTGAGCATCATTTTGAGGAGAATTTGTCTTCTCCAAATGTGCGAGAAACTCAATGTTACCATGACCACCTTGGATAGGTGAAAAGTCCAGTCCCTTAACTGAAAAGCCATAGTCAACCGCAAAAGCTGTCACTGTTTCTAACACTTTTTCATGGACACTGCTCTCACGAACAATCCCGTTTTTCCCAATTTGTTCACGGCCCGCCTCAAATTGTGGTTTCACAAGAGCAACAACTTGCCCTCCATCAACCAATATCTTAGCCAAGGCCGGTAGAATCAGATTAAGAGAGATGAAGCTGACATCAATTGATGCAAAAGATGGTAATCCTTCAGTAAAATCAACAGGTTCAGCATAACGGAAATTATATTGCTCCATGGAACGAACACGCTCATCTTGACGTAATTTCCAAACCAACTGATTGGTGCCGACATCCACAGCATAAACCAGTTTGGCCCCATTTTGAAGCATAACATCGGTAAATCCACCTGTTGAAGCTCCAATATCGATGGTCGTCATGCCTTCAACTGACAGATTGAATACTTCCAAAGCTTTTTCAAGTTTGAGTCCTCCACGGCTCACATACTTGAGTTTTTCTCCTTTAAGCTTCAACTCTGTACCGTCGTCGATTTTTTCACCGGGTTTATCGTAACGTTCACCATTGATAACATTAACAACTAAACCAGCCATAACGCCACGTTTAGCTTGTTCTCGTGTTTCAAAAAGGCCTTGTTTATAAGCCAAAACGTCTACTCTTTCCTTAGGCATGGAGTCGTAACCTTTCTATGATTTCTATAATACTGTCTTTCTTGAAACCTTGAGTATCAGCTAAATTTTGGAAAATAGCCTCAGCTTTATCAAGTGATTCCTCAAGGATAGCATGTGATTTTTCAAGACCAAGCAGAGCCGGATAAGTTGATTTTCCAGCTACTACATCTTTTCCAGGTGTCTTTCCAAGTTCTTCGAAATCAGCAGTCACATCCAAAATATCATCACGTACTTGAAAGGCAAGACCAATCAGGCGACCAGCTTCTTGAAGATTTTCCAAAACCTCTTGACCTTTTTGAGCAACAATACCAGCCGCCACAAAAGGAAAGGTTAAAAGCTTACCTGTCTTATGCTCATGAATCTTAGCCAGTTGCGATAAATCAAGTTCCTGACCTTCTCCCTTCATATCCAACATCTGTCCACCTACCATACCGAAGGTTCCTGAAGAATGAGACAATGCTTGAATCAATTGAACTCGAATTTCTGCGGATAGGTCTGTTTGAGCCAGGAGGTCAAATGGATCTAAAAAGAGAGAATCTCCAGCCAAAATTGCCGTTGCTTCATCAAATTTCTTATGGTTGGTTAAACTCCCTCGACGGTAATCATCATTGTCCATTGCTGGCAAATCGTCGTGAATAAGACTTCCAGTATGAATCATTTCAAGACTTGCTGCGACATCGAAATGACTAGGAGTAAGCTCTAAACCAAAACCTTCAAGTAAATTTAAGAAAATCAGTGGACGAATACGCTTGCCTCCACTATCAACTGAATAAAGGATGGCAGTGATTAAATCACTTGATACAGGAAGATTCTTTTTTTGGTAATAATCACGGATAGCCGCATCAATTTTATTTAACTTGCTCATTAGGCATCCATTTCCGTTTCTGTACCATCTGCTTGCATAACCTTAACTAGTGTTTTTTCAGCATCTTCCAAGGTCTTCTGCAAATCTTTAGACAAGGCCATACCTTTTTGGAACTCAGCAATAGCATCCTCAAGAGCAACATCACCTGTTTCGAGCTTAGTGACGATAGCTTCTAAGTCCTGTAAATTTTCCTCAAATGTTTTTTTAGTTGACATTTTTCACCTCTACTTCTAGTTCTCCATCTCTCATTTGGACGGTTAATTGATCACCTTCGGTAATATTCTTGGTACTGGTTAAAGGTTTATCATCTTTTTTGACAATGGCATAGCCCCTTGCGACAATACGGCTAGTATCTAGAGACAATAAAGCATCCTGTGCCTTTTCTAATCTCACACGGTTACCATTAATGGTGTTCTTGGTTGTGGTCACCAATAAACGTTGCAAAGACTCTCGACGGTCTTGATAGTTCTGAACACTGGTCAGAAGATTTAAGCCTTGTAACCGTTGTTTCAAAAGTTCCGCTTTTTTTTGCTTTCGCTCGAAATCTTGACTCACGAAGGTTTCAAGCCTTGTTGTTAGTCGATCCAACTTCTGTAAATAACCATCATATAGGCGCTCAGGTTGCCTAAAGACAACAGATTGAGACAGTTTAGCTAAACGTTCTTGATTGTACTGTATACGTCTCAAACAGGCTTGATAAGCTCTATTTTGTCTTTCACGAATCCAAACCAAGGTATCAGCCTTTGATACCGGAGTCGCAAGTTCTGCCGCTGCTGTAGGCGTAGCAGCCCTACGGTCTGCAACAAAGTCAGCCAAAGTTGTATCTGTTTCGTGACCAACACTTGAAATCACAGGGAGACGACTCTCAAAAATGGACTGGACGACAATTTCCTCGTTAAAAGCCCAGAGATCTTCAATAGAACCTCCACCACGGCCAACGATAAGTAAATCTAGGTCATCCCTTTGATTGGCTTTTTGGATATTTTCAGCAATTTCCTGTGCAGCTCCTTCACCTTGAACCTTGGTTGGGAAAAGTAAGATTTCTACCCCTGGAAAACGACGACTAACGGTCGTAATAATATCTCGAATAACCGCACCACTAGGACTAGTGACAACCCCAATTTTTTGGACAAAATTAGGCAGAGCTTGCTTATGACGATCATCAAAGTAGCCTTCTGCAGTCAATTTTTTACGAAGCTGTTCAAACTGGATGGCCAAAGCCCCAATACCATCCGGCTCAGCCTTCTCGATAATAATGGAATAAGAACCACTAGGTTCATAAATCTGGACCCGACCAACGACATTGATTTTCATCCCTTCTTCGAGTTCAAAACCAAGTTTTTTGAAAACTCCAGCCCAAATCGTCGCCTGAATAACAGCCCCTTCATCCTTAAGCGAAAAATATTGGTGACTCGGACGTCGACGAAAATTGGAAACCTGCCCCGTCAAATATACCCTCTCTAAATAAGGATCACGGTCAAATTTCATTTTCAAATATTTGGTTAAGGATGTGACCGATAAATAGTCTGACACGACAACTCTCCTTTATTTAAGCTAGCCTTGAAAACCTGAAGACATTAAAAAAGTTCTGCAGAACTATCATCCCCAAATCTTCTCAGTCGGCTTTTTAATTGTATACACGATTACTTAAAATTATACCAAAAAAGACTGCCAAAAGACAGTCTCAACCACCATTGTCAGGTGTTTTATATGGTTTCATTAATCGGTTGTATAAGTTTTTGAAACGACGTCCCAAGAATCGCTTGAACCGTCAATACCACCATAGGCTTCGAGTTGTCCCTTCTTATCTACACGGAAAAGAAGAACATCATTACCATAGGCATCATAAAGTTGAGCATAAACTATGTTGTCATCATCATCCGTCCATGAATAAACATTCCAACCTAGATTTTTATAATTTTCTCCAGTTGAACCTTGTTCTTTAGCATAGGTAGAAACAACCCAGTCTTCTAACTGTTGATCAGACAAAGATGAGGTATCAACTTGAGAGGATTGATTATCAGATGATGCTGCAGCTGCTTCCTTACTTTTTGCCAACTGACCGTTTTTCCATGGATTTGTTTCACTCTCTTTTTGGTTATTACTATACCACATCAAGGTAACAACAGGAATAACCACTGCAAGTACTGCAACAACTCCAATTACCCATCTAATGTTTTTAGGATCTTTGAGTTTGTCAAAACTCGAAACTTTTCTTCCCTTTGTAGTTTCATTTTTACGATGTCTAAATTCGCTCACAGCTTTTTCCTCTTTTTCTTGAAAGTAGTCCCTTTTTTTCTTTTCCTCTTGTTCCAAGAGCTTTTGCACTTCCCTACGACCCTGTGGATCACTCGTTTGAGCCAATGAAATCTGCAACTGAAAAATACGATTATCCAAAGCTTGCTCATATTCTTTGGCTGCTTCTCTATCACCATTATCAGCTAAGGCTCTCAGATACTCTTCATTACTGAATTCAGCCATTCACTAAAACGCTCCTGCTTCTAAATCGTTTCTTCTATTTTCTTAAAGCCTGAGACTTTTGTCAAGTTACTAGTTTGTAACAAATTCTTACAGTTGTAAAAAGCCGAAGAAAATCACATTCTTCAGCTTATTTCTTAGTTGTTTCTTTATAATACTTACAATAACTTTGAAGAGGACAGGTCTGGCATTTAGGATTCTTAGCTAAGCAATGATAGCGTCCAAAGAAAATCATACGGTGATGGCTGATAATCCAATCCTTCTTTGGGATTTTCTTCATCAATTCTGCTTCGATTTCCTCTACACTAGCATCCTCTGGGGCGATATTTAGCCTTTTGGAAACACGTGAGACGTGCGTATCTACTGCAATCGAAGGAATGCCATAAACCTCAGCTAAAACCACATTAGCCGTTTTTCGTCCCACACCAGGTAGACTTTCCAATTCCTTATGCGTTTTCGGAACCTGTCCATCAAAATTCATTAAAACAGCTCTAGCAGTCTTAATGATGTTCTTTGCTTTATTCTTGTAAAGACCAATCGTTCGCAAACACATCTCAACATCATCGAGGTTGGCAGAAGCCAAATCCTCAATTTCTGGATAACGCGCCCACAAGCCTGGTGTAATCTTATTAACAGCCTTGTCTGTTGTCTGGGCTGATAAAATAACAGCAACTAATAGTTGGAAAGGCGTTTCCCACTCCAACTCTCCATGAGCATTGGGAAACATCTCTCCCATGAGAGCTAAAGCCTCATTAACACGTTTTCTTCCTAACATTATTGGCCACCCCATAATTGACGGGCGGCATCCATTCCTGTTTTGAAGTCATCGGAAACCTGATGATGGTGCTTCTTACCTTGATGCTCCAAACGACGCTCTTCAACTTGAATTTTAGTTGTAATACCACTTAATTTCCAGTTACGAAGAACTCCTTTTATATAATTCCAATTTGTCTTGCGGTTAAATACTGCTTCTTTCAAAGCCTCACGGATAAGTTCGGGGTCAGTATGTTCTTCTTGGATTTCCTTGTTTAAATCTTCGACAACCATAGGATTCAAGATTCCCAAAGCTTGTTCCAATTCATCTGTTAATTGCTTGATGAGCTGGGTATTGGTTGGCTGACCAACGACAGGCCTTGCCGTTGTCTTTTCATTGCTCACTAACTTGTCCAACACTGCCAAGGCAGGTGAGGCATCTACAACCATCTCAATTTCATTGTTAATCTTAATAGTCGTGAAATCAAGAAGTCCAGCCTCAGTTAATGTTGTAATACTTTTATTAACTTCAGTTGGCGTCTTCCCAGTTACTTGCGCGATCTGACTAGAAGCCACTTCTCCAATCTGAGTTGTCGTTTGTAGATAGAGAAACTGCCAAACCAGAAAGTCATCCGCAGATGGGAAAATATCCTTAAAGTGGAAAAATAAAGCATTAGGAAGGACCAGATTACCTGATCGATACTGTTCAAAAAAACTCATATTTACCTTTCAGAGTAGCTAGACACCCCAAAAAGTCAAATGCTCTCACATAAGTCCTTTGAGACTGTCTACTACAAATAACCGTAGAATGAAAAATCGTCTTCCAACTCTTCTAAACGATAAGGTGTTTCTTGATATACCGCATAGTTAATCCAATTGCTAAAGAAGGCAGATGCCGCAAGATTCCAACGAAGTTTAGGCTCCTGACTTGGATCATCCTCTGGGAAATAGTTTGCCGGTACATCTGGATTAATGCCTGCATCTAAATCTCTTCGGTATTCTCTTGCCAGAGTATCACGGTCATATTCAAAATGACCAAAACTATATACTTCACGAAGATTCTTACTTGCTAGAATGGATAAGCCAACTTCTGGTCCTGACACAACAATATCTAAATCCGTCTTGTTTTTAATATCCTCGAACCTAACCTCAGTATAGCGTGAGTGCGGTGACACAAAGCTATCATCAAAGCCATTCATAAGGAAGTTTGCAGGCATGTCAACCGTTTGTTTATAGATACCAGATAATTTCTCTGACAATGGAACCTTGTCGACTCCATGCTTATAATAGAGACCTGCTTGAGCTCCCCAACACAGATGAAGGGTTGAATAAACATGCTTTTTAGACCAATCAAAAACTTGTGTTAATTCTTGCCAATAATCCACTTCCTCAAATGGCATTTGCTCAACAGGTGCACCTGTTACAATGAGACCATCATAATACTTATGCTTAATTTCATCAAAAGTCTTATAGAAAGTTTCCATATGTTCGGCATGTGTATTTTTTGACTTATGACTAGCCATATAAAGAAACTCGACGTTAATTTGAAGTGGCGTATTAGCTAAAAGACGTAGTAACTGAGTTTCTGTAACTTCTTTAGTTGGCATAAGATTTAGGATTAAGACCTCCATTGGTCGAATATCCTGGCTACTAGCTCTGTTCTCATCCATGATGAAGACATTTTCCGAACGCAATACATCAAGAGCTGGTAACTTATTATCAAGTTTTATAGGCATAACAATATCTCCATCCTTATTTATTCTATCTTCATATTATAAACCGGGGAGGTATTGTTATCAAATATATATTTTCTCTAGTTAGCTATAGCTTTAAACTATATTTAGAGGCCACCTTTGTTTTAAAAGAGTTAAAAAGGCCCTAAGGCCTTTTGTTAATTCATAGATAGATTTATCCTGGGAAGTTCATCAATACTTTAGTATCGTAACCTTCAATAGCTTTGCGTCCATTAAGACCATCAAGCTCAATCAAGAAGGCACAGCCAGCAACGACACCACCTAGGCGCTCAATCATTTCAATTGTAGCTTTGACGGTACCACCAGTCGCCAAGAGATCATCAACGATAAGTACACGTTGACCTGGTTTGATTGCATCAGCATGCATACAAAGTGTATCAACACCATACTCTTTTTCGTAATCTGCTGAGATCACTTCACGTGGCAATTTACCAGGTTTACGAACTGGAGCAAAGCCAATACCAAGTTCAAAAGCAACTGGACAACCAACGATGAAACCACGCGCTTCAGGACCAACAATCATGTCAATCTTCTTATCAGTCGCATACTGAACGATTTCACGGATAGCATAGCTATAAGCATTTCCATCAGCCATCAAAGGACTAATATCACGGAAAGTAACCCCTTCTTTAGGGTAGTTTTCAATAGATGCAATATAATCTTCTAATTTCATTTGTTCTTCCTATAGGCTTTTCGCCAAAAAAATATTTTCATACCATTATAGCATGAATCTTCAGATTTAGAAAATGCTAACCCTCATTTCAAGACGAATCCTTTGGATTAAGTACTCCCCCTACTTATAAAGCCAGTCATAAATTTCCTGTGGTGTCCCTAAAGCCATAAGTTCTTGGAACTTGACGAGATGTTTAAGATCTTGGAAAATCTTGCTGTCCTCAATCTCACGTTTTTCAGCTTCTTTATTGACTGTCATAACACCATTATCAATAGTCACAAAATCCAATTCATCAAAAATCTGAATCATCTTAATC
>OAZX01000590.1_pt1 | contig 16074 bp, 15 predicted proteins | sample 1495341 | NCBI WGS metagenome assembly OAZX01 (sample SAMEA2580119, study PRJEB22360) | human gut metagenome | biome: human gut; feature: human-associated habitat; material: faeces | place: Denmark | collected 2008/2010 | reverse complement strand
CAACAGCTGGCCCGTAGCCAAGCTTCCGGCGCTTTTGAAGCAACTTTCAGCCATATGGAACATTCCTTATGACTTGTAATACTCTCTATTCCGATGGGACCGGGATATCCGGCCACTCTCCCACTCCCCGGCGCGAATCGATTGAAAGCCTCGCCAAGCACATCCGGCTTCTCGTCCTGGATGTGGACGGCGTCATGACGGACGGCGGCCTCTATTATGACGCCAACGGGCTGGTCATGAAGCGGTTCCATGTCCTCGACGGCATCGGCATCCGGTTGGCTAAAACGGCGGGTATTGAAGTCGCCGTCCTGTCGGGCATGGATGTGCCCTGTGTCGTGAGACGGCTGGAAGTCCTTGGCGTGACCGAGTATCATGGCGGGGCTGACAACAAATGTACTATTCTGGATGGGATGCGCAAACGGATGTCCCTTGAGTGGCAGGAAATCGCCTACCTTGGAGATGATTGGGTCGATCTCGCACCAATGTCCCGCGTGGGGCTGCCCGCTGCCGTCGCAAATGCCATGCCGGACGTCAAAAAACTGGCGAAGTTCGTGACGCAAAAAGAAGGCGGATGCGGCGCCGTCCGGGAATTTGTCGACTTGCTGCTGACTTGCCAAGGGAAACGGGAAGCTCTGCTTGAGCACTGGATGCGCTTGGAATGAAACGTTCACGAATCCTGCTTATTACCGCGCTGGTGGCGCTTCTCGCCGGAGGTTGGTACGTCGCGAAACGTGGCGGAGAAACAACGCTGATCGGCAGATTGCTTGATGTCGCCAACAAGGGCGGCATCAAGTCCCTTGACGGGACGAAGCTTCAAGGCAACGCCACGCAATCCGGCAATCCGCTTGAGGAAGTGGCTGGGTTGGCCATCAAGGGGATCAATCTGTTCCAGGGAAATAAAGGCTTGGAGCTGTGGCGTCTCAAAGCGAGCTGGGCCCATATGTCCCAGAACGGTGACACGATCGATGTGGACAAACCCGTCGTCCGTTATGCGCTCGGCGAAGGCTCCGCAAGCAACCCCGACGACGATGTTCTCGATGTGCAGGCCCAGCTGGGGAAAATCACCGACAACCAGCGTTTTCTCACGCTCTGGGATGATGTCGTCATCACTCGCTATGATGACGTCATCACCAGTTCGCGCATGAATTACGACGCCAATAAACGCCTCATGACCTTCCCCGAGGGCGCTGCGCTTGAAAGCCCCACGGCATCCGGGACGGCCACCTTTTTTACATGGGATCTTGCTACCAACGAAATGCATGGTTCGGGAGGCGTGCTGGTCGTACTCAAGCCCCGCCCCGACGCCCCAAACGCCAATGCAGCACCTTCTCCGCGCGAACCGCAAGCCAATCCACAGCAAGAATAGCCTCAACCTGCAAGGAAATAAGCCCGTCATAGATCCAACGGTTTACAGCTAGGAAAACATCATGAAAAAACTTTTTTTAGGTATAACCACACTGAGTTTGAGCCTCTTCTGCTCCGCCCCGCTGTGGGCGGCGCCGGTGACGCCCCCAAAACCCGCCAAGAATGTTGAAACGCGGATCACATCCGATCAATTGACCTATCTTGCTGAAAAGCAACTTGTCATCTTTGATAAAAACGTCCATGTGGTACGTCCCGACATTGAAATATGGGCCGATAGGATCACGGTTTATTTGAAGCCACCCAAAGGCGACGCCCAGAAGAAAGAAGGCGAAAAAGGCGGTATGCCTGCCGGAATGGCAGGCCGTGTGGTTATAAAAAAGGCCAAAAAAGGCGGTCGCCCTGCCGAAATGGCAGCCGGTGACGTCGATCGCATCGTCGCCGAACGGAATGTGCGCATGAAGAGCGAAAACCGTAACGGAACTTGCGCGAAGGCAACCTATACGATGGATGACGGCGTTCTTCTCATGGAAGGCGATCCTCGCCTGACTGATGGCGAAAACACCGTTACCGGGGAAACCATCAAGTACTTTACGGAAGAAAACCGCAGCGAAGTCATGGGCGGGTCCAAGAAGCGTGTCGAAGCTGTCTTTTCCGGCTCTAAAAACTCCAGTCCGATCCGGGGGAACCGCTGATGGCCCGATTGTCCGGCGTTGACTTGCGCAAATGGTACGGCCAACGCGAGGTCGTACGCGGTGTTTCCCCCGAAGTGAACCAAGGGGAAATCGTCGGTCTGCTCGGCCCGAACGGGGCGGGCAAAACCACTTCGTTCTATATGCTGACCGGAATCATCAAACCGTCTTCCGGGCGGGTTCTCCTTGAGGATCAAGATATTGGCACGTGGCCGCTCCATGAGCGCGCACGTGTGGGCATTTCTTACCTCCCGCAGGAGAGTTCCGTCTTCAGAAAACTTACGGTGCGTCAAAATCTTCAGATTATTCTGGAGCATACGGGCCTTTCCCGTAAGGAGCAGAAAGAAAGGGCGGATGTATTGCTTGAAGATTTCGGTCTCACCCGACTGGAAAAATCCCACGCCATGCACCTGTCCGGAGGAGAACGCCGGCGTCTGGAAATCGCCCGTGCGCTTATCCGGGAACCGAAATTCGTCCTGCTCGACGAACCGTTTGCCGGCATTGACCCTCTTGCGGTGGGTGATATCCAAGGTTTGGTGCGCGCCTTGCGCGATCGTGGGATCGGAGTTCTCATCTCTGACCACAATGTCCGTGAAACACTGACGATTTGCGACCGGGCCTACCTCATGGTGCAGGGGCAGGTCGTTCTTTCCGGGACACCGGAAACCATCGTCAATAACGAACAGGCCCGGAGCGTGTATCTTGGAGAAGGTTTCTCGCTCTGAGACGCCATATTCCGTCATTATCTGTGATTATAAAAAAAGATCGTGTGCTCCGGTACCGATCTTTTTTTGTGAGTTGAATACGATAACCAGTCTTTTTCTCATTTCTTTTTCATCCAATAAACATCTCCGAGAAAAGAACAGAGAAAAAAAGCGTCCCTGTTCTTGCAACATCCCTAAGCATGTGGCATAATCCCTGCATGTAAGGCATAAAGATGCCCTGTTGCTCTTCGCCTGACGGTTACCGTCGGTTCCCCTCCTCATCACAAGGTGTACCTGCGGGTTGGACAGACTCTTATGACAACGGGATATTTGCATGGCATTGGAACTCAGACAGCAGCTTAAACTTTCACAACAGCTGGTGATGACACCACAATTGCAGCAGGCTATCCGCCTATTGCAGCTATCCCGCTTGGAGCTTGTGGAAACGGTCCAGCGCGAGCTGCTGGAAAACCCGTTCCTCGAAGAAATGCAGGATGAGCCATCCAACGAGCCGCCCGTAGAAGTCCGTCCCGAATCCCCGCGAGATGAGCCTACATACGATCGGGAAGTGGCCCGCTCCGAAGACTGGGAAGACTATCTCGGAGAATTCGCAAGTACCCCGCAGCAAGTCCAGCCCAGAGACTATGAACTCCCCGAAGAAATGAGTTCTCTGGAGGCCAGATATGCCTCCAGCCCCACTCTTGAAAGCCACCTCATGTGGCAGCTCCGCCTTTCCTCCCTCTCCGATGACCAGAAAGAACTCGGTGAAATCATTATCGGAAATCTCTCTTCTTCCGGCTACCTTCAAGCATCTCTTGAGGAAATGGCGGAGATGGCGCGGGCGGATTTTGCTGGCGAGGCTTCGACCGCCGAAGCGAAAGATAAAGCATGGCCCACTGTCGAAGAGGTGGAGACGGTCCTTAAGGCCATCCAACTATTCGATCCGGTAGGTGTCGCCGCCCGAACTCCGCAAGAATGTCTCCTCATCCAGATAAAAGCATTGGGATATGACAGGGATCAGGTACTTGTCGATCTCGTGCGCGATCACCTTGAAGATCTGGAAGCCCACAGATACAAGCCCCTGCTCCGCAAATTCCGGCTGGATATGGATGAACTCAAGGAATATTTGGATATCATCCAGTCCCTTGATCCCATGCCCGGAGCGAGTTTTGGCGAAGGCGTGTCCACCTTTGTCAGCCCTGACGTCTTTGTTTACAAGGTGGACGGGGAATTCCTCATTGTCCTTAATGAGGACGGCCTGCCGAATCTGCACTTGAGCCCTGTGTATGATAACGCATCGGAAAACGCGTCAAGCAAGGAAAAAGAATACTTCAACGAAAAAATCCGTTCCGCGGCGTGGCTTATCAAAAGCCTGCACCAGCGGCAGCGGACATTGTACAAGGTCGTCGAAAGTATTGTGAAACACCAGCGCGGCTTTTTTGAGGAAGGGATCAGCAAATTCAAACCGCTTATCCTGAAAGACATCGCCGATGATATCAACATGCACGAATCCACGGTCAGCCGCATCACGACCAACAAATATGTGGCAACGCCCTTCGGCGTGTACGAACTCAAATTCTTTTTCAACAGCGCGCTAGAGCTGGATGACGGAAGCCAGGTGGGTTCGGAGAGCGTCAAGGCGCTCATCAAGAAATGCATCAGCGAGGAAGATCCTAAAAATCCTCTCTCCGATGAACGCATCGGCGAAATTCTCAAGGAACACTTGAAAGTGAACATAGCCCGGAGAACGGTAGCCAAGTACCGGATGGCAATGGATATTCCGTCCTCGTCCAGGAGAAAGGCCCATTTTTAGCCGTTCGAGGCCGCTTGAGAACCCTTGACAGGACCCCTAAAAGGCTGTTGTAAAGAAGCCATGCCTGACAAAGCAATGTCCGTTGCGGATATCTCGGTATTCGCTGTGCGGACCGGTTATCAGCCAAAGGAGGCTTCATGCACATTTCCTTTACTTTCAAGAATTTCGAGCCGTCTGAACATTTGCGTAAGTATGCCCGCCGCCGTATGGAGAAGCTGGGAAGATTCTTCGGCAAGAATCCCGCTCTTGATGCGCAGGTGAATATGGCGGTCGATAAGTTCCGCCAGCGCGTGGAAGTTCAGCTTACCGGTGACGGCATCAACATTGCCGCCAGCGAAGTCTCGGAAGATATGTACGCCTCCATCGACCTCGTTCTTGATAAGCTGGAAGCTCAGGTCAAGAAGTTCGTTTCCCGTAATAAGGAAATCCATCGTAAGGGACGCGCTAACGATATCGATGTGTACACATTTGAAGTGACGGAAGAAGATGGAGAACGCACGATCACCGGGCGAGACCATTTTTCTCCCAAGCCCATGAGCTCCGACGAGGCGGCCATGCAGCTTGATGCAAATGACTTTGAATTCCTCACTTTCCTGAATTCGGAAAATGATCGCATCAATGTCATCTATCGGCGTAAGAACGGTAACCTTGGACTGATAGATCCCATCTTCTAGGGCTTGTGCCGGTACACAAAGCGATTTCAACAAGCCCGTCCGGGGAGTCTCCACCGGACGGGCTTCCTATTACTACGGAAAATACCATGACGGATGATCAGCCTCTCCTTCCTGAACATGCCACGGAAAAGCCGACGGGCTCCGCTTCTGAATGTCCCAAAACGAATGCGGATAAGCCGATTTTCATCATCACCGGCCTCTCCGGCGCGGGCAAAAGTACTGTGCTCCATGTCTTCGAGGACATGCGCCTGTTCACAGCGGACGGGGTGCCTCCGGAACTCATGCCCGAAATGGTACGCCTTCTGCAAAGTTCCTCCGTTGAGCCGTCTCATGGCATAGCTCTCGGTTTCGATCAGCGGCGCAGCGAGTTCATGGCCGAACTTGATCAGGCGCTGCATCGGCTGTCCGGCATGGGATTCCGCACAAAGATCCTTTATCTGGAGGCGGATCCGGCCGTCATCATGCGGCGCTATGCCACAACTCGCCGTCCCCATCCGCTTGAACGGGAGGGTGTCGGTTTGGAACAAGCCGTACGCGAAGAAATGGAACGCCTTGCCCCCGTCCGGGAAATCGCCGATAAGGTCATCGACACATCTTCCTTTTCCATCCATGACTTGCGGCGGATCATTCAGCGCAAATGGAACAGCACCCTGGAGCGGCTTCATACCATCAAGGTCAATCTCATTTCCTTCGGATTCAAATACGGCGTCCCCCGCGAAGCGGATCTCGTCTTTGATCTGCGTTTTCTCCCCAACCCCTACTTCGTTGAAGAACTGCGGCCACAGACGGGAAAAGAGAGCGCCATAGCCGAATATGTTTTCAGTGAACCTTCGGGTAAAGAATTCAAAAAGCGGCTTATTAATTTTTTATCTTTTCTTCTGCCTCTTTATGATGCTGAGGGGCGCTACCGCATCACAATCGCCTTAGGATGTACGGGAGGGAAACACCGTTCCGTGGCGATGACTGAGGCACTCATGCGGGCACTCAAACGGCAAGACTATACTGTTTCCGTGGAGCATCGGCATATGGAGCTCGGCTGATCCGCTCATTTGGGATTTGCTTTTTCCGCTTCGAGGCATTAGAGATACGGCCTGTCATTACACATCAATGCCATAGGGAATGTGAACATGCTGCCTCTCGAAACCCTCGGAGCGTTTTTTGTTACCGCCATAGTGATGGGGCTGGCCCCCGGACCCGATAACATTTTCGTTTTAACCCAGTCCGCCCTGTATGGCTTTCGGGCCGGTATCGTGACCACGTTAGGGCTGATGACCGGGCTCTTCGGGCATACGGCAGCCGTTGCCCTCGGCGTTGCGGCACTGTTTCAAACATCCGAGATGGCCTTTACAGTCCTGAAATGTGCAGGGGCGGCCTACCTGCTGTATCTGGCATGGCTTTCTTTCCGTAGCGGCGCCTCCAGGGCATGGCTGGAGCAAAGTACATTTCCCGGATACTGGGCCCTGTATCGGCGGGGTGTGATCATGAACATTACCAATCCCAAGGTCACGCTTTTCTTTCTCGCCTTCCTCCCACAGTTTGCCAAGCCGGAACTCGGGAATGTCCCGCTTCAGATCGTCACCCTTGGCCTCCTCTTCCAGCTCGCTACGCTGGCCGTCTTCGGAGGCGTTTCATTCCTTGGCGGCAGGCTTGCCGAATGGTTCAACGCTTCCATCCGAGGCCAGATCATCCTCAACCGGATCACCGCCTGCATCTTCACCTCATTGGCACTCCTGCTTATCTTCTCTTCCAGATGATAAAAAGCCCCGTCATGCGGGGCTTTTCTTCTTTGTAGCTCTAAACTAAAGTACTAAAAACCGCTTGATATTGCGGTAAAAAATATTCTCAAGAGCGCTCTCCGGCAATCCACAGACTTCCGTTCGTAACATTTCCACCCGGTAATGATGGAACGGCGCATCGCTCCCCCAGAAAACCCGTTCGCTACCGACCGTATTGTAGGCCTCGCGGATTTTGGTGTGCATGGGCATACCCGATGTTTCGAGGTACACATTGTCGTGTTTCTTGGAAAGATCAATGGCGGCCTGAATATAGATGCCGTTTCCATGTCCCATGTGGACCATCACGATCCGTACTTTTGGAAAATCTTCCGCAAGCTGAATGATGCTGTGGGGAAGGGAAAAAGGTGGATGCCCCGAATGGATGAATACGGGCAAATCCATCTGTTGCGCCACTTCCATCAGAGGATGCACCACGGCGTCATTAGCCGTAAAGGCATTGAGAAGAGGATGCAGCTTAATCCCCTGAAAACCGTGCTCACGGACTTCGCGGACGACCGTTTCGACGGCCTTGTCCCCCTCGTATGGATTGGCCCACGTAATCCCCACAAAGCGATCGGGGAAACGTTTCACAGCCTGCTCCACTACAGTATTGTCCATATAGCTCACAACGGACTTTTCGATACCGTACCGATCCATCTCGGCGACCATCTGCTCGTCCGTATACCCAACGTCGGCCCACCCGCCGAAATAGCCCACATGCGAATGCGCGTCGATCTTTTGCATCATGCCCTCCTCAAAAGGATACCGCCCGACGGCGTTTCATGTGACCTACGCCCGCCAGGAACAACGGTCAAGCAAGTCTCCCCTTCTCATCCGTCCGGCTGGACTCACCACTCTTTTTCGCCTACACTTCTTCCCTGTGCCTCTGTCCAAAAACTGCCGAGCCTTGTCCCAGGAATCAACCAGAGAAGTTCTGCCATGCACGAAATGTCTGTCGTTACAAGCCTGTTATCCATTGTCCGCGAAGAGATGGAAAAGCACGACGTCCATCGCCTGCTGCTGGTACGGGTACGATATGGAGCACTCTCCAACATCGTTCCGGAAGCCCTTTCCTTTGCCTTTGAGGCGCTTACGGCGGGAACCGACTTCGAAGGCGCTGTGCTGGAAACCGAAGAGGTTCCCATCACTCTCAAGTGTTCCCAATGCGGACATACTTTCCCGGCCGTCAAGGGAGAGCATTTCTTTGCGCCGTGTCCAGCCTGCGGCGAGCAATACGGGCATTCAATGGAAACGGGCCGCGAGCTGTACGTCCAGCATATCGAGGCGGAATAAAGGAGCTTATTGTGGAAATACCTGTCATTCGTAATGTTCTTGAAGCCAACGGAAAGCTGGCGGCAAGCCTGAAAGATCAGTTCGCCAAACACGGCATCCTTGCCCTGAATCTCATAAGCTCTCCCGGTGCGGGCAAAACGTCTCTGCTGGAGCGTACGCTTACGGATCTGGCTTCCGAATTTCGCATTGACGTCATTTACTTCGGTTACAGCTCGCGACAACGACGCACGCCGCGTCCCCGCCACCGGGGCCAAGGCCGTGCAGATCAATACGGACGGCGGCTGCCACCTCGACAGCAACCTTGTCATGGAAGCTCTAGGTGCTTTCGATCTGAACGAGATCGATATCCTGTTCATCGAAAACGTGGGGAACCTCGTTTGCCCCGTCGAATTCGATTGCGGCGAAGACGCCAAGATCGCCCTGCTCAGCGTAACCGAAGGCGACGACAAGCCTGAAAAATACCCACTCCTTTTCAACCGTGCCAGTGCGATGGTCCTCAACAAGATCGATCTCCTGCCCTATGTGGATTTCGATGTAGAGGTTGCCGCCCGCCATGCCCGTCACCTCAATGCGGATCTGGCCCTCTTTGAGGTTTCTTGCCGCACGGGCGAAGGGCTCGAAAAATGGTACTCTTGGCTGCGCCAAGCGGCGAAAGCCAAAAAGGGCGCTTGATTATCCCGTTTTTGGGATCATAAGATCAAAAAAAAGCCTCCCGGATTTCGAGAGGCTTTTTTTGCATCAACGATCTATCCGTTACATATGGACATGCACGCCGAAGGCATGGTTACCGACAGGCAGCAGCGGGGGGAGTTGAAGGCGCTTAAAGGCACTCCTGCGCATAAGGGATTGCACACGATTGACATCTTCAGGCGTGACGCCGGGCAGATCAATATCCTCAGCCCGCTTCGATTCTTCAATCAACGCATGAAGGATCGAATCCAGCACATCGTATTCGGGCAAAGAATCCTGATCCTTCTGGCCCGGACGCAACTCCGCCGACGGCGCCTTATCGAAGATGTTCTGAGGAATGGCGCACATCCCTTCGCGCTCATTGAACCATTGCGCGAGCTGGTACACTTCCGTCTTGTACAAGTCGGCAATGGGTGCCAGACCGCCGCAGGTATCCCCATACATCGTGCAATACCCGGCGGCCACTTCGGACTTGTTCCCCGTAGCCAAAAGCATCCAGTGGAATTTGTTGGAAAACGACATCATGATCACGCCGCGGATGCGGGACTGGATGTTCTCTTCAGTGACATCCCGTTCCCTTCCGGCAAAGGCGGGGGCAAGCGCTTTTTCAAAGGCTTCCATCATCGGCGAAATCGGAACCGTGAACGTTTCCATCCCCAGATTGGCGGCCAGTGCCTCGGAATCGGTAATGCTTCCCTCACTCGACCACGGGGACGGCATCATCACCCCGTGCACGTGGTCCTTGCCCAGCGCGTCGACGGCAAGCGCCGCGACAAGTGCGGAATCCATGCCCCCGGAAAGGCCGAGAACGACATCCGTGAAGCCGTTTTTCCGAACATAATCGCGGATGCCGGAGGTCAGCAGTTCCCAGACCGATTTCCAATCCTTGGCAGGAATACTCGACATTATTTCAACCTCGACTTCAAGATATCGCCCATGGCATATACCTTGCCGCCCGGCTGCCCTGGCAACCAGCTCGCGGCACGCAGCGCACCCTGAGCGAAGTTTTCCCGCGAGTGCGCGTGGTGCGTCACCTCAATGCGCTCTCCGGGGCCCATGAAATAGACGGTATGCACGCCGACCACATCACCGCCGCGGATGGCCTGAACGCCGATTTCCTTCTTGGGGCGCTCTCCGATGATGCCTTCGCGGTGGTAGCAGGCAACATCCTTGAGGTCCCAATCTCTGGCCGAAGCCAAAGACTCGGCGAGGCGCAACGCCGTACCGCTTGGGGAATCCTTCTTGCGGTTGTGATGCAGCTCGACCATTTCCAGGTCATAATCCGGGCCGAGCATCTGCACGAGTTCGGGCAACAGTTCCAAAAGGACATTGACACCGACGCTCATGTTCGGGGACCAAAACACCCGTCCGTTTTGGGCGATTGCATCCAGCTCCGCCTTTTGCTCCGGGGTGAAGCCCGTCGTCCCGATGACGATAGGGTTGCCGTTCTTGACGGCGCACCGGGCATTGGCAAGGCTTGCTTCCGGTGCCGTAAAATCGATCACGACGGCCCCGGGAACCTGCGGGTACACGACTTCGGGATCCGTTCCGGCGAGGCATCCCCAATGGGCCAGCGCGTCCAGCCTTTCCGGACGTTCCAGTACGGCCGCAAGCGTCATGCCCTGCTCTTTCGCAAGATTGGCAATGATCGTACCCATGCGCCCGGAAGCGCCCATCACGATAATAGAAAGACTCATTTTCCCCACCCTCTTTCCTTATTCAGAATCCTGTGCCGCGTTTTCGGAAGAAGACGCCGTCACCTCATTGTCCGCCTGCAACAGAGCTAGAAAACCGGCTTCGTCCACGATGCGGATGCCTAATGCCTGAGCCTTTTCGCGTTTGGAGCCCGGTTCATCCCCGACGACCAGCAGATTCAGCCTGCGGGAAACGCTGCCAGCGATTTCCGCACCTGCGTTTTCCGCCATCTGCTGTGCCTTTGAGCGGGGAATGGACAACGATCCGGTGAAGAGAATCTTCTGCCCGGCGAGCGGCCCCACTGGCATGGAAGCCTCCGCCGCCTCCTGACGCACAGGCCACAGCCCGAGCTCCCGCAACCGCGCCAACAAGGCCACGTTGGGCTCGTCGTCAAAAAATGCCTTAATGGAACTTGCCACTTCCGGGCCGATATCCGGCAAATTCTGCAATTCTTCAGGGCTCGCCGCTCTCAGCACGTCCATATCGGCGTACGTCGCCGCCAATGTTTTCGCCGTCTGCTCACCCACATGCCGGATGCCGAGCGCGCAAAGAAGACGCTGCAACGTCGCTTCTTTTTTAGCCCGATCCAACGAATCCACAAACTTGGTGGCGAGTTTTACACCCATCCGCTCATAATGCAAGAGCTCGTCAACCCTGAGCGTAAAGAGATCGGCAGGGGTTTTGACCCGTCCCGAAGCGACAAGCAGTTCGATCCAGCGCTGGCCGAGCCCTTCGATATCGAGTCCGGCCTTGGACACGAAATGCGCCAACGATTGCCGGATCATGGCGGGACAGGAAACATTCACGCCCCGCCAAGCCACTTCCCCTTCCAGACGGGACGCGGCCTGGCCGCAGGACGGGCATACATGGGGGAAAACGAAAGGCTGCGAATCCGGGGCACGTTCCGAAAGTACGGCCCGCACCACTTCGGGGATGACATCCCCGGCGCGCTGGACCACCACACGATCGCCGATTCTGACGTCCCGATTGCGGATTTCATCCTCATTGTGGAGGGTTGCCCGGCTGACAAGCACACCGCCGACGTTCCCCGGCTCCAATTCGGCCACCGGGGTCAGAACCCCCGTCCTCCCCACTTGAACGGTAATATCCAGCAACAGGGTCGTCGCCTGCTGCGCCGGAAACTTCCACGCAACGGCGAACCGCGGAGCCCGCGCCGTATAGCCCAGCGCCTCTTGTGCCTCAAGGTCATTGAGCTTCATGACCACGCCGTCGATCTCGTACGCCAGCGACTCCCGTTTTTCACTCAGCGAGGCGTAATAGGCTTCCACTTCTTCGGAACCCCGGCAGAGGCGGCCTCCGGGCGGCGTCTCGAACCCAAAGTCACGGAGCCGTCCCATGACCTCCTCATACGTACTCCACGGCTGCACCCCACCGAACCGGACATCCCCAAACCCATACGCCAAAAACCGCAACGGACGGGACGCGGTAACCGAGGTATCCAGCTGGCGTATGGAGCCGGCCGCAGCATTGCGCGGATTGGCAAATGTCTTGAGATTTTCCTTCCGCAGCCGCTCATTGAGCAAGGCGAAATCCCTTCTGCGGAAAATGACTTCCCCCCGCACTTCAAGACGCTCAGGGGCATCGCCGTGCAGCACTTTGGGCAAGTTGCGCACCGTCTGCATGGCCTCCGTCACGAGTTCGCCGACTTCGCCGTCTCCGCGCGTCAGTGCTTCGACAAACCGCCCGTTCTCATACACAAGCTCAAGGGCGAGGCCGTCCATTTTCGGATCACACCAAAAAGTATGCTCAAGCCCTTCCTGGGCGTTGTCCAGGCGCTTGAGAAAGCCCTGCCACTCCTCCGCATCGAACACGTTGTCCAGGCTGTACATCCGCCGCGTATGGGCCTTGGTTTCCAGCGACGACAACACCTGTCCGCCGATCCTGTTCGTCGGAGAATCCGGCGATCGCCATTCGGGATGCCGCTCTTCCAGCCTCAGAAGCTCCTGAAAGGCGGCATTGTATTCGTCGTCGGTGATTTCCGGCGCATCCAGCGTATGATACCGATGGTTATGGTAAATCACAAACGCACGGAGCTCTTCCAAACGTTTTTTATCGGCATCCTCGACCAAAAGGGATTGCAGCGTCCCTTGATTCATGGCGTCATCCTTCGTTGCCCCGCTGCCGAGGCTAAGCAATCAAAAACTGTTCCCGAAGCTGCTTGATGCGATCCCGCAAGGCAGCCGCCTTCTCGAATTCCAGATCCCGGGCGGCATCGCGCATCTCGCGCTCAAACTGCTTCAAATACCGGGCCACGTTCTGGGCCGTGATGTCCACGGATGCAGAGGCTTCCGCAGGTTGTTTGGCCTGTTTCCCCCGCCCCCGCTTTCCCTTTCCTTCGCCTGAGGAGGTGTACAGGGAGTCAAAAGGAGTGGCAAGCGGCTTACTGATGGTCGTCGGCGTAATGCCGTGCGTTTCGTTCCAGTCCTGCTGCTTCGCGCGCCGACGGGCCGTTTCGCCCATAGCCGCGCGCATGGACGCCGTCACCGTGTCCGCATACAGCAAAACCTTTCCGCCGGCATTACGTGCCGCCCGTCCGAACGTCTGGATAAGCGATCCGGTGGACCGCAAAAAACCTTCCTTATCCGCATCCAGGATAGTGACAAGGGAAACTTCGGGAATATCCAAGCCTTCGCGCAGCAGATTGATGCCCACCAACACATCGAACTCACCCGCCCGCAGGGCTTTGATGATGGCCATGCGTTCCATCGTGTCGATGTCCGAATGCAGATAGCGGGCCGCAACGCCCATCGAATTCAGATATTCGGTCAAGTCCTCGGCCATGCGCTTGGTCAGCGTCGTGACCAGCACGCGCTCATGCTTTTCCACACGGGCCCGGCATTCCCCAAGCAGATCGTCGATCTGCCCCTTTACGGGGCGGACCTCGACTTCGGGGTCAAGCAAGCCTGTCGGGCGGATGATCTGTTCCGCCACGATCCCCTGCGAACGCTCCAGTTCCCATTTGCCCGGCGTTGCCGAAACATAGACTACCTGGTTCAGACGTTCCAAAAATTCATGAAATTCCAACGGCCTGTTATCCAAAGCGGACGGCAGCCGGAAGCCGAAATCCACCAGCGTCGTTTTCCGGGAACGGTCTCCCTTGAACATGCCGCCGACCTGCGGAATACTGATATGGGACTCGTCGGCGAACAGCACAAAGTCATCCGGAAAATAGTCGAGCAAGGTGGCAGGGGGATCTCCCTCCTTGCGGCCATCCAGATGCCGGGAATAGTTCTCGATGCCGGTGCAGTAGCCCAATTCCTGCATCATTTCCAAATCAAGCTGCGTGCGCTGTTCCAGGCGCTGCGCCTCAACCAGCTTGTTCTGGGACTGGAACAAGCGCAGCCGCTCACCAAGCTCGTCCCGGACGTCGGACATGGCCCGCTCCAGGTTATCCCTGTCCGATACGTAATGGCTTGCCGGGTAGATGACGGTTTTCCCGATATTCCCCAAGATTTCACCTGTCAGCGGGTCGATCTCCCGGACGGCTTCAATCTCGTCTCCGAAAAATTCCAGACGCAAGGCACGTTCGTGCTCATACGCCGGAATCACTTCCAGCACGTCGCCGCGAACCCGAAACGTTCCCCGGTGAAAATCCATATCATTGCGTTGGTACTGAACATCCACAAGCTTGGTGATGATTGCGTCCATGCTGACACGTTGACCGACCTCGACCGGAATGATCAAACGGGCATAGTATTCCGGAGAGCCAAGGCCGTAGATACAGGACACTGACGCGACGATGATAACATCCCGGCGCGTCAGCAGGGCATGGGTAGCCGCGTGCCTGAGCTTGTCGATGTCGTCGTTGATGGCCGAGTCCTTCTCAATATACGTATCGGACGCGGGAACATAGGCTTCCGGCTGATAATAGTCGTAGTAGCTGACGAAATATTCAACGGCGTTTTCCGGAAACAACGCACGGAATTCATTGTAAAGCTGTGCTGCCAAGGTCTTGTTCGGGGCAAGCACCAGCGCGGGCCGGTTGACCTGAGCGATGACGTTGGCCACGGTGAAGGTCTTCCCCGATCCGGTAACACCAAGCAGGACCTGATCCTTGACGCCCGCTTCGATGTTGGAAGCGAGCTGCTCGATGGCCGCAGGCTGATCGCCTGTGGGGACGTATTCGGTCCGCAGCTTGAAAAGTGGAGTTTCGGTTGTATTCATAGGTGTTAAATAAGCGTCTCTTCCCCCGCAGGCAAGAGGAATCATCGTTGGAGCTCACCTTACCTGCCGGCTGCGGTTTTTCCCCTCTCAGTTGTCCGAATCCACCGTGCCCTCCCCTTTTCGGTCATAACTGTTTGCGGGGTCAGTATTGTCGTCTTCCCTTGCATGGGATAAAACGAAAAAAGCCACTCACCAAAGGACCGTTTTTTCGAGCCTCCCCTCTCACCTTGTTCTGGAGCTACACGGATGCAAAAGGATTTTCTCCACGTCCTTCCTGTCGAGGAAGTCATTTCCCGGCTACTCGACGTTTCTCCCCTTCCCCAAGAAAGCAAACGGCTGGACAAGCTTTCCGGCGGCCCCATACTGGCTGAAACGATTATGGCCACGGAAACCTTGCCGCCAGCCAACCGCTCGGGAATGGATGGCTATGCCGTGCAAGCTTCCGATCTCTTCGGGGCTTCGGAGGCTAATCCTGTGTGGCTTGACTGCGTCGGGGAAATTGCCATCGACCGGCCGCCCAACTTCACGCTCCAATCCGGACAGTGTGCTGCTATCGTGACGGGTGGCTACCTTCCCGAAGGAGCGGATGCCGTCATTATGGTCGAGCATACCAAGCCGTTCGGCGCTGGCGTCATTGAAATGCGCCGTTCCGTCGCCCCAGGCGAATATGTCATGCAAAAAGGGGATGATGCTCAAGAAGGTACCCCCCTCCTTGAGCGGGGAACAAAACTCCGCGCACAAGAAATCGGGCTCTTAGCGGCTCTTGGCATCACCGAGGTTCCCGTTATCAGGCGTCCGAGGGTTTCCATCCTTTCCACGGGCGACGAACTTGTATCCCCTGAGCAAACCCCACGTCCCGGCCAGATCCGCGACGTCAACACACTCGCCCTTTCAGCCATGCTCCGTCCGGTTGCCGATGTCTCCACATTCGGCATCGCGCCGGATCGGCTCGGACCGCTGACGGCTTCCCTCAAAGCGGCCCTGGCAGGAGAAAACGGCCTTCCGGCGGATGTCGTCTTCCTGTCCGGAGGAAGCTCCATAGGCGTCCGGGATCTGACCCTGGAAGCCCTGCAATCCTTGGGCGACACGGAAATCCTTTGCCACGGCGTTGCGCTCAGTCCGGGCAAACCGTTGATATTGGCCCGCTGCGGCCAGACACTCGTCTGGGGGCTTCCAGGACAGGTAGCCTCC